>Ga0056107_100114_pt1 | contig 15478 bp, 17 predicted proteins | sample WorMetcrassitun2_FD_77006 | JGI IMG/M metagenome (GOLD analysis project Ga0056107, IMG submission 77006) | Marine gutless worms symbiont microbial communities from Max Planck institute for Marine Microbiology, Germany - Olavius crassitunicatus.2 ...
AACAAATTATAACAGAAGAACATGTGAAGCTCAATTATTTCAATATATTACGACCTTTTTTATCGTCAAATTCGTCATCTGACCTACAAATCTGATCTGAGTTTTGCAAGAGGCTCTATTATTTCAAAATGATCTGTACATTTGTGCATTTTGGCAGGTCTATAACCTTATTTCAGCCACAATGAAAACGATCCTTATCATTGAACCGATTGTATCGGAACTCGAATTGATAATGAATTTCTGCCGGCGCAGTTCAGATAATCTGACCGTCGTTTCGGCAAGAGATTTAGAAAAAAGTCAATCTCTTCTGGGGGAAAGACAGATTGATCTTATCCTCTGCTCGACACGGTTCCCGGAAGACGATGACTGCAAAACCCTGGAAACAATAGCCAGGGCATTTCCCCACATCCCCATCGCGGCGCTCTCTGACTCCACCCTTCGTGACAAGGAATTAGTCCTGTCCGCAGGCGCCTGCATCTGTTTTCAAAAGCCGCTTGAGAACGCTGAACTTCTTGAGCAGATTTCTGATCTGGCCGAAGCTTCAAACAGTGGAACCGTCCAGGGAATCCCACTTCATTCCCTGCTGCAGATGCAGGAAAACGACGGCCAGACCTGCTCCTTGCACGTATTCTCTGCATTTGGGGAAGGCTATATTTACCTCGAAGACGGAACTGTCATTAACGCTGAAGTTGACAACCATACTGGTGAGGAAGCGTTTTATAAACTCATTTCCTGGGACGAGGTTATCATCGATATCAGGTATTTCAACGGCTTGCGACGATGAGACATTTCAACGCCCCTGATCACCTTGATAATGGAAGGATACCGTCGTAAAGACGAACTCCAAACTCTTGACGGCAGCACAATTTCGATAACCAAGCCAAAACAAAAGCTGCAACAGGTTTCAACAGCCGGGATGCGCCTGGCTCTCAATATTGGCCAGAACTTGACCCTTGAGTTAGACTCGATTGAGACTGCCCTTGAATCAATGCTGGTTGGCATGATACCGGATCATTGTCTGATCATTACCACACCGGCTCATTTTATTGTTACCGGTACAGATGTAGCCCCGGGACAGGCGATCGTGGTAAAATTCAATCACATGGAACAGTTGTTTCTGTTCAGGGCAAAAATCAGCCGGGTACTCAATACACCCCAACATCTGCTTTTCCTGGAATATCCTTCGGTGATACACTTCCACGATATCCGCAAAACGGCACGAGCCGCTGCTTCCTTCCCCTGCTTGTTGAAAACCCAGGCCGGTGATGTCTTCAATGCGGTGTTCAAGGACATCAGCAGTACCGGTGCCCTTCTTCATGTGTCGAAAAAGGAAAATGACCAGCTGCCCGATATCGACATCAAACAATCGATTACTCTCACCTGTTCACTGCCGGAACTGAACGAACAGTTGGAGCTGGCAGGGATTGTCAAGAATTTCAAGAAGGACGACCAGGGGGTTCAAATTGGTTCCGAATTTTCAACAACCTATCCGTTGCTGGATCAGTCGATCAACCGCTATCTGCAGACCATAAAACTGAAATAATCAGGCCCTGGCGGCCTTTTCTATGGCTGAGCGCTGCTTTTCAATGCTCTCAAGGAGCTGGAACTGAACACAGGCCCGGCGTAGATTTTCCCTTTTATCAGCGACCTTGAAATAACGATCGCCGACAAGATAGTCGCTGAAAAACCGCAATCCAAGCTCATAGGTGAGCAGACGAACGCCCGGATAGACCAGATTCTGTGTCTCCGACATGGGTGCAGTCTGCCGATAGCCGTCCAGCAACCTCGCACATATGTCGCTGTCAAAATAAACTCCTGACACCGCTTTTTCTCCGGCGGGATTACAGAAAGATCTAAGGCAGTCACCGATATCGACCGCTGCCGGCCCCGTTGAAACGGTATCAAAATCTATCAGCGATACCGCCTTTTCAGTATCAACATCAAAGAGAAAATTATCGCATTTGGGGTCGCCATGGATAATTATATTTTCGATACCCTGCTCTGCTGCCAGATCGTTAAGAGGGGTTATTTTCAGCCGCTCTTCAACCATTTTTCTGCAATAATTCAACTCCGGGGATAGCCGGCGTTGATGGGACTCAACTGCCGCACGATACAACCCTTTATATTTGTGCAGATCATGAAACCCAGGCAAAGGTTCACACAACAATGATTGATCCATATCCGCCAGAAGCGTGTGAAAACAGCCAAGGATTCTACCCGCCTCAAAAGGCTGTTCTCTTTTGATCACCCGAGTATAACCGACCGAGTTTTGAATATAGGATATACAGCGCCAGATCTCGCCCTGATCATCTTGAAAACAGCTTGTACCGGTCTTGGTCTCAATAACTTCAGGAAAACGATAGGCTCTGCACTCGGCTGAATCAAACTTCTGCTTCGAACCCAGGTGGGCCGTTACCAGCGCACCATTATCGGCGACACAGCCAGGATCGGGAAATACTGATGCATTAAGGCGCTGAAGGACAACGGAAGAACACTGTTTGAATTGAACCAGATAGGTGTCGTTGATATTGCCTTCACCAATGCTTCTCGTATCTACAGCCTCATCACCTATAAATGCATTGATTACCGAAAACAGGTGAGAAAGTCCAGGACGAGCGTCGGCTTTGTTTGAAATAGCCATTAAACAATTGGTGGAGGGCCGGTTGTATCACCAGCCCTCCAGAGCTGAACAGGAAATTTAAATGATTCTTGCAATGACGGCCGATCAGGCAGCCTCTTGATCACCATTTTCCATAACCTGATGCATATGCACATCCTGCTGCGGGTATGGTATGGAAATACCGGCCTCATCAAAGGCCAGTTTGATTTTCTCGGTCAGAACAAACTTCACATCCCAGTAATCATCGGTCTTCACCCATGGACGTACAACAAAGTTGACCGATGAATCGGCGAGCTCGGCCACTGCGACAGTCAGCTCCGGATCGCTCAACACCTTTGGCTCTGCCTTGGCGATATCGGTCAGCACCTGCTCGGCTGCCTTGATGTCATCGTCATAGCCGATGCCGAATATCATATCGATCCGCCGTGTGTCATTGGCGGTGATATTGGTGATGGTACCGCTTGAGACGATGCCGTTGGGGATGATCTTTTTCTGGTTGTCGGCGGTATTCATTACCGTGTTGAAAATCGTTATCTCTTCAACCGTGCCGGTTTCCTCGGCCACATTGACCACATCTCCGACCTTGAACGGCCTGAACAGAATGAGCATGACCCCTGCCGAAAAGTTGGCCAGGAAATCTTTCAAGGCAAGACCGACGGCCAGGCCGGCGGCACCGACGATGGTCAAAAACGAGGTGGTGTTGATGCCGAGCTGTCCGGCGGCGGCAATGACCACCACTACCAGCAATGTATAGTAGAGAATATTGCGCAGAAATTTGGTCAAGGTAATATCGACATTGTTGCGATCCATAACGACAACAAAAAGTGCGGCAATCTTCTTGGCTATCCAGTAACCGATAAGCAGCACCAGTACTGCAGCGACCAGTTTCAATGCCCAGCTTACGATCAGTCCGTTAAACGGAAAGTCTTCCATATTTAATTCCTCCCCCTCTTCATAGTTCCAGTCATTATCAAATTAAGGCTTGTTCAATTTTCCAGTAAAGTGATCTGAACCGCCTCGGTTCGGTTGTTGTTTTCCGGATTCTGGATAATGTCAAACTCAAATATATTACTCGAATCAAGAAAAATCACATCGTTGGCAACATTGGATTTGGAACAGTGGAAAAAAACTGTTTCGGTTTGCAGGCCATCGTTATTAAGGACATAATAACGCATAAAACCAAAACCTCTGTCCTGGTTGTAATTGACCGGAATTCCCCGCGGCCGGTTAGTGCCCTCGGAAATCATCGGCAACAATCCGGGGATCAGAAAGCCCGAGAGGTAGCTGTCTGCCGCTTCTTTGAGTTCTTTGCTGACATTGTTGAAACCGATCACCTCGACCCGGCAGCCCATATTCTGAAGAGCAATGACCAGCCGGATAAAATCGCCGTCTCCGCTCAGCAGGATAATGCGATCCAGGTTTCTGGCCTGCTGCAGGGCATCGATGGCAAGATCCATATCGGCATTGGCCTTGGTGATCAGCATCCCTTCATCATCAACGAAGTGTTTTACATATTTCTTGATTATCTTGAAACCGCATTGGCGAACAATATCGTGATAGTTGTAGAGTTTGAATCGATAATCGTCATCTTCCCTGGTTCGGGTCCGGTCTTCGGCAAGATAGGAATTGGCCCTCAAAAGTGTTGAATTACCACCATTTGCCAGCTCCACCAGGATATCATAACGCATCCCGTAACCGCCGCAGAGCCGGACATTTTCAGCATCCACGTAAATGCCGGTTTTAAGCATCGGCCCTTACTCCCACTCTATGGTTGCAGGAGGTTTGGAAGAGATATCGTACACCACCCGGTTGACCCCCCGCACCTCATTGATGATCCTGGTCGAAATGATACCCAGAATCTCGTAGGGGACCTTGGACCAATCGGCGGTCATCGCATCGCGTGAATCGACGCAACGGATGGCGATCACATGCTCATAGGTACGGCCGTCGCCCATTACCCCGACGGTCTGAATCGGCAGCAGCACTGCAAACGACTGCCAAACCTTGCGGTACCAGCCATGCTTTTTCATCTCGTCGAGGACAATTACATCGGCTTTGCGAAGGATATCAAGACGCTCCCGGGTGACCTCCCCCATGATTCGTATACCCAGGCCGGGGCCTGGAAAGGGCTGCCGGTGAATGGCTTCGGCCGGAAGACCCAACTCGAGCCCAAGATCTCTCACTTCGTCTTTAAAAAGTTCCCGCAGCGGTTCGATCAGATCCAGCTTCATCACTTCCGGAAGTCCGCCGACATTGTGATGGGATTTAATCGGTGCTTCACCGCGAAAGGAGACCGACTCGATCACATCCGGATACAGAGTTCCCTGGGCCAGATAACTGACGTTGCCGATCTTGGCGGCCTCTTCTTCGAAGATTTTGATGAATCCAAGGCCGATCTTCTTTCTTTTCATCTCGGGATCGACAACCTGATCAAGCTCGGAGAGGAAAATTTCGCTAGCATCGACATCGATCACATTGAGCTTGCTCTTCTCCCTAAAAAACCTCAGGATTGCCTCCGATTCTCCGCTTCTCATCAAGCCGTTGTTGACATAGATGCAAGTAAGCTGATCACCGATTGCCCGGTGGACAATGGCGGCGGTTACCGAAGAATCGACCCCTCCGGAAAGGGCGCAGATAACCTTTCTGTCCCCGACTTGTTCTTTGATTGCTGCTACCGAATTCTCGATGAAGGAGTGCATAGTCCAGTCAGGCTTGCAGCCACAGGACCCGAAAATGAAATTTCTCAGCACATCGACCCCGATCAGGGTGTGGGCTACTTCCGGGTGGAACTGTACCGCCACCAGCGGTTCCTGCCGATGCCGCAGGGCAGCAAACGGAGAATGGGCACTGACGGCACTGGACTCAAAACCTTCGGGGACCACTTCCACCCGGTCGCCATGGCTCATCCAGACCTGGTGATGAGCTTCCCCGGTTTCCAGACCGGCAAAAAGCCCTTCGGTGTTCAATATCTGCAACTCGGCTTTGCCAAATTCACGTTTTTCAGCCTTTTCCACCTGACCGCCGCGCTGCAGGATCATTAGCTGGGCTCCATAGCAGATCCCCAGAATCGGAATCGACAGGTCGATAATGGCGGCATCGGAATGCGGTGCATCTTTGTCATAGACCGAGCAGGGACCGCCTGACAGGACTATCCCGGCCGGCTTCATCTCCCTGATCTTTTCAATCGAAGTAGAAAAGGGATGAATCTCGCAATAGACCTTCTGTTCCCTGATTCGCCGGGCAATAAGCTGGGTCGTCTGGGAGCCAAAATCAAGAATAAGGATCATCTGGTCAATTTTCATATCTTCTCATATTTTTATACTTTTATTAAATGAAGCAGGATTTTTCTTCTTGTTTTTCCATGAAATATTCGCCTTAAGCCATCTGATAGTTGGGCGCCTCTTTGGTAATGATAACGTCATGGACATGGGATTCACGGAGCCCGGCAGCCGATATGCGGACAAACTGTGCCTTCTGCTGCAGCTCCTCGATGGTCGCCGCACCCACATAACCCATACCGGAGCGGAGTCCGCCAAGCAGCTGATAAATCACGCTCGCTAGCGGTCCTCGGTAAGGCACCTTGCCTTCGATGCCTTCAGGTACCAGCTTTGAGGGTGTACTCGTTTCGGCCTGGAAGTAGCGATCCGAGGAGCCCTCAGACATCGCCCCCAATGATCCCATTCCCCGATAGCCTTTGTAAGTCCGCCCCTGATAGAGAAAGGTTTCTCCCGGAGTTTCATCGGTTCCGGCGAACAGGCTGCCGATCATGATTGAGGAGGCGCCGGTTCCGATCGCTTTGGCCAGATCTCCGGAATGCTTGATGCCACCGTCGGCAATAACGGGGGTATCGTGTTTCATGCCGATCCTCACGCATTCGCGCAGGGCGGTAACCTGAGGCACTCCGACTCCGGCAACGATCCTGGTGGTGCAGATCGATCCGGGGCCGACACCGACCTTGATGGCATTGACTCCGGCCTTGATCAGATCTTCAGCAGCCTCTGCGGTGGCAATATTGCCGGCTATCATCTGTAAATCGGGGAATGCTCCCCGTACTGCCTCTATCGATCGTATCACCCGCTCGGAATGACCATGGGCGGAATCGAGTACGACGACATCGACACCAGCATTGATCAACTTTTCGGTGTCGGCCTCAATGTGCTCGCCAACGCCAATGGCAGCGCCGACCAGAAGTCTGCCGAATTCGTCCTTGGCGGCGTAAGGGTACTTTTTGATTTTCTCCAGATCCTTGATGGTAATCAACCCTTTGAGGTTGCCGTCATCATCGACAACCAGCAGCTTTTCGATCCGATGCTCATGGAGCAGCGCCTTAGAATGTTGCAGATCTATACCGACCTTGGCGGTAACCAGATTATTACTGGTCATTACATCCGACACCCTGAGATCGCTGTCGGAGACGAAACGTAAATCTCTGTTGGTGACAATACCGACCAGTTTTCCCTGATCAAGAACCGGCAGACCTGAGATCTTGTAATGGGCCATGATCTGCTGGACTTCGCCAACCGACTGATCCTGTTTGACCACAATTGGATCGATGATCATTCCCGATTCAGATTTCTTTACCCGTTCTACTTCAAGGGCCTGCTGTTCGATACTCATGTTCTTATGGACAATGCCAATGCCTCCTTCCCTGGCAATGGTTATCGCCGTGGCCGATTCGGTCACGGTATCCATTGCCGCACTGATGAGCGGTGTGTTCAAAGATATTTGACTGGTAAGTCTGGTTTTAAGAGCAACCTCGTTGGGAAGAATTTTTGATGCCGATGGTTTCAACAGCAGGTCATCAAAAGTTAGTGCCATTTCAATAGTATCTGGTAACATAGGAAACTCCTTTTACGGGAAATCAATCACAAACCCTTGAAAAGTTTGAAAATTATGGGATTAAACGTATGGAAAATCGGTCTTAATTTTAATAATTAAGACAAGAAAATCCACCGTTTTAGAAGCTGTCCTTCCGATAACTCACCAGATGGATGACAACAAACCATCAGGAAACAGATAAGTCGTTATGATCATTGAAACAAATCCCGACAACCCCCAACTCCGACATATTCGGAGAGTGGTTGATCAGATCAATCATGGCGCCGTAATCTGTTATCCGACCGATACCGGGTATGGGATCGGCTGCAATATTTTCAGCCCTAAAGCCATAAAGAAAATCATCAGACTAAAAAAAAGGCCGGTCAACAAGCCTTTTTCTTTTATGTGCTACGATTTGAAAAATATCAGCCAGTATGCTCATGTATCAAACACGGCCTATCGTCTGTTGAAAAAAAATCTTCCTGGACCCTATACATTTGTACTACCGGGAACAAAGCTGGTACCCAAGGTAATGACCACCAAACAGAAGACCGTTGGTATCCGTGTTCCTGAAAACACCATCTGCCGATCCCTATTGGAGGGGCTCGGTTCCCCGATTATCAACACCAGTATCCCGGTCGATGACGATACAGCACCGCCCACAGAAGCATATCAGATTGAAATGCTTCTCAATAACCGGGTCGATGTGATTATCGACGGCGGCCCGGTTTACCCGGACCCTTCTTCAGTCATCGATCTGACCGGAGACAGTCCGGAAATACTCAGGGAAGGAAAAGGCGACGTTAACCCTTTCCGTTAATCAGCGATTCTTTCAGCGATTTACTCATGGTGAAGTGGATCGTCTTCCGCTCACCGATATCCATCATCACGCCGGTTCTGGGATTCTTCGTCTGACGGGCTTTGCGGCTTCTCGTTAAAAAACTGCCAAACCCTCTGAGTTCTACCCTTCTACCTTCCGACAGCGCTTCTGCCATCGAATCGAGGATTATATCAACAGCGACGCTCACATCCTGTTTATGCAGACCCAGGTTATCACTAATTTTATCGACCAGTTCTTTTTTAAACATGCTCATTGACTCTTAATACCTGATAAGATGAGATATAAAAAAAGGTTGCTTCGCTTTCCGGCGAAACAACCTTTTAACACCGTAAACGACGGCCCTACTCTTCGGTTTTGGGGCCTCCCTCAGCGGCGGCTTTCAACAGGTCGCCAAAGGTGGCTGGAGCGGCTTCGACAATTTCGGCTTCGGCCTTCTTGATCTTCTCAACAGCCTCACCCTCGACCTCAAGTGTTTTCACCGACAGACCGATTTTACGATCTTTGGCTGAAACGTTGATAACGATGGCCTTAAGTACGTCACCGACATTGTAATGCTCGGCCGGGCTCTTGACCTTGTCTTTGGGGATTTCAGAGACATGGACAAGGCCTTCGATACCTTCTTCGAGTTTTACGAAGACGCCGAAATCGGTGACATTGGTAATCTCGCCTTCAACGACAGTCCCTGAGGGATAGTTGTTGTAAGCGGTCTGCCATGGATCCGGAGTCAGTTGTTTTACACCGAGAGAGAAACGTTCGTTCTCCTTGTCGATCTTTAAAACAACCGCCTGAATAGTATCAGCTTTGGCATACTTTTCAGCCGGGTGCTTGATGCGCTCGGTCCAGGAAAGATCGGACACATGAATGAGCCCGTCGATCCCCTCTTCGATGCCAATAAAGACGCCAAAGTCGGTGATATTCTTGATCTTACCCTCAATGATCGCACCAACCGGATAGCTCTCGATCACCATATCCCACGGATTCGGCTGGAGCTGCTTCGTACCCAGGGATATGCGCTTGGTCTCCGGCTCGATGTTCAAGACCATGATTTCGATCTGATCACCAACGGCAACGATCTTGGATGGATGCCGCGGCTTTTTCGACCAGGTCATCTCGGAAACGTGGATAAGCCCCTCGACCCCTTCTTCAAGCTCAACGAAAACACCGTAATCGGTAATTGCAACAACCTTGCCGACCGCTTTCTCGCCCAACGGATAGCGCTCTGTTACCGTAGCCCACGGATCCTCACGCAGCTGTTTGATACCCAAAGATACCCGGTCGTTGTCCCGGTCGTACTTAAGAACTTTGACCTCAACTTCCTGTCCCACTTTATAGAGCTTGGCCGGATGTGAAACCCGTCCCCAGCTCAGGTCGGTGATATGGCAAAGACCGTCCATACCGCCCATATCTATGAACAGACCGTAATCGGTAATGTTGGTGATAGAACCGGAAATTATCTGATTCTCTTCCAGCCGCGAACGCATCTCTTCACGTAGTTTGTTGCGTTCTTCCTCGAGAATCGCCCGGTGGGAGATTACAACGTTGTTACGTTTGCGGTTGAATTTAAGAATTTTGAAATCGATTAACTGACCAATCAGACCATCGAGATCCTTAACCGGTCTCAAGTCGATTTGGGAATAAGGTAAAAACGCTGGAACGCCTATATCTACAGACATACCGCCTTTGACGCGGTTGTCGATATTGCCCTGAATGGTGCCGTCCGCCTCTTGAATCCTGGCGATATCTTCCCAGACCTTGATTGCTATGGCCTTTTCGCGAGATAGAAGGAGTCCACCTTCATCCTTTCGCCTTTCGACAAATACCTCGATCGTGTCTCCGACCTTGATCTCTTCGACATCCTCCAAACGAAATTCAGATTTTGGGATATAGCTTTCCGCCTTATCTCCGACGTCGACAAGGTAACAGTCGTCATCTTCACCGATGATCATGCCATTGGCTACATTTCCGACCTCAACGACCCTGTTGTTTTCTTCCATCTCGAAAAGCTCAGCAAAGCTCAGCTCTTCATTGTTTTCTGTTTGATTTGATTGGATAGTTTCTTCTGTCATTGGTTTACTCGTTTTGTGGGTTTCCCCACCCGATTTAATCATTAATCTTTGCCTGCTTAAAACAGACCCCAAAACACTGATGGGGGGCAATCTCACCTTAAGATGACAACCCCAACAAGAGAATTGTGTTTTGTAACATGAAAATGATGGAGAGACAAGGTTTTATTGCGAAGCCTAGGGTCTAATCCCCCGCCGCTTGCGGCGGGGTAGTTCATTGAACTTCTAATTAAACCTGAAGGGATGTGAAGTTTATTCTTCAGAATAAATATTTTTCTGATTTATTTCAGATAGATAACTATTGTTTCCGGGGGTTCTCAGGACCGGATTCTATGGGCAGGCCCGCCCGTCTCCACGACTCGATACCGCCATCGAGGTTGTAAACCTCACGATATCCCCTGGTAGACATGATTTTGCCGGCAACGTAGCTCCTGCCGCCGACGGCACAAATCAGCATGATCGGCCGGCTCGGATCTGCCTTAAAAACTCCCCGGACCACGTCACCGACCGGAACCAGTTTGGTATTAGCCATCCTGAACTGTTTTCGTTCCTGGGGAGTTCTGACGTCGATGATCTGCAGTTCCTTTCTGGTTTTGATTATTTCTGCCGCTTCAGCCGGTGAAATGGTCCTGAAGATAGGCCGGCTACTATTCTGCTCCGCACTGCTTTCATTTTTTTTCGCACCAGTGACCGCTGTTGATTGATCGGCTCGGACTTCAAGGTCGCATGCCAATTGGAGGAAACCCAAAAACGGCAAGAAAAGTATGATGATAAGGGAGAAACGTTTCATGATGAGAGTGAGCGTAGGAAGTGCTGAGACCAGTGGCTCTCAGATTGTCAAAAATGAACCGATCGGCACCTTCAGGCGGATATTTATTTTCCTTGAATTTTCAACTCATCCATATAGGGGCCAAACAACTCTTCATATTCCGGTATCGCTTTTCTCAGGATTACACCAAAATACGGAATATCGCTGTCGTTGACCACCAGATTGGCAGACTTTGACAGGGCCTGAATGTTGTAAAAGGTTTTGAATTCAGAACTGATAAAAACATAGAGAATATAACGCCGGCACGACATCTCCATCGTACACATATGTTGGTGAAGCATATTATGATCAAGATCACCCAGAGAGCCGGCATGCAGCACGACACAGGTGTAATTTGTAAACTGCATCCTGTTGATAACAGCACCGGTATCATCTGCCGTTCCGGCCTTTTAGCCCAGGCCTGACAAAGCAGTGGCCACTTTATCCCGGGCTTCCCCCGATTTCATCAGGATCAAGGCCTGAGGGATGTCGGAAATGACCTCCTCTTCATCAAAAAGACCATCTTTCAACCAGCTGGTGTCCGGCGCTTCAGGGTGGGTTAATCGCGCCTGATCCTCCACGCAGCATATCTTCTTTGCTCAAAGGTATGGGTTCTCCACACTGGCAGTATTTAAGACGAAGTTTTTGACCCGGCTGAAGTTTGTCCAGGCTCGCTTCCAGTTTGGCATTGGAATTGTGGGATTTACCGCAAGCGCTACATATAATCTCCATAACCGTCTCTCTTTTGCTGACCTGCTCAGTTTAACTGATTGCTTTTCGGTCTTTTCACAGGGTGTGCCAAATTTCAGCCCACCACTAGTAGCCCAACGATTTATCTTCCTCTTCTTGCATACTGAGATCTCTCAAGCTCGACGTCGCTTCTCCGCGAGCCGACTTGATCTGATCAATACCGCGGAAAATTTCGTTGCGATACGAACAATACCTGACTGCCGTTTCCTCGGTTATCAGGCCATGGCTGTATAATTCGAGAATATGTTGGTCGAAGGTTCTCATTTGCAGGGCGGAACCACCCTTGATAACTTCGTAAAAAGTCTTTTCTTCGGTTTCACCGTTTAATATCAGGTCTTTCACCCTGAGACTGGTGCAGAGGATTTCCAAGGCCGCAATACGACCGCCGCCAACCCGCGGCAGCAGGCGCTGAGAGATAACATAGCGAATGGTATCGGCGAGCCGGTGACGGATCTGCAGCTGTTCGTCCTGCTCGAACATACCGAGACAGCGGTTAATAGCCTGGCCGGCATCGATGGTGTGCAGGGTCGAGAGGACCAGATGACCCGTTTCAGCGGCGGTCAAACCGATCTCTATGGTTTCCCGGTCACACATCTCACCGACGAGGATGACTGTTGGCGCCTGTCTGAGCGCCGCCCTCATTCCCGTCGCGTAACTCGAGAAGTCATGCCCCAGTTCACGCTGGTTGAAGGTCGCCTGGTTGTGAGTATGCATGTATTCAATGGGATCTTCCAGTGTTACCACATGGGCGGCGCGCTCTTGGTTTATCCGGTTCAAAAGAGCCGCAAGAGAAGTGGTTTTACCCGTTCCGGGAGCACCGGTAAAAAATCACGATTCCGTTGAGTTCCGCCGCCATTTTCTCGAAAGCACTGGGAAAGTTCATGCTTTCAATAGACGGAACCGTCGTCTCAAGCTTACGCATCACTGTGGTGATGTAGCCTTTGGTGGTAAAAACATTGACCCTGAAACGTGCTTCTTCGCTGAAGGCATAGGAAAGGTCGCAAGAGCCGTTGACAACCAGATCGGTCAACAATCATTTATTATTGCCGACCAGATTCAAGGCAAATGTTTCAGTTTGAAAAGGGGTCAGTTCTTTAATGGGCGGCTCAATGTCTACCGATTTCAGAACACCTGCCGATTCAACCTGCAGGGTCTTGCCAACCGTGATGTTTAAATCTGAAACATTGGGGTGGGATTCCAGTATTGCGGCGATCCAGTAATCAATCTCCGTCTTTTTCATGGTATTCTCCTGAAAAATTGTGCAATACTCATATGTTTCATTGTATATTGTAACAGATCTTTGAAAAAGTACAGTTTTTTCTAACACTTTCCGCTCATTCCAACTCTTGTCTTGAGCGGAATTCCTTTCAGCGAGGTAGAATATTATGGCAATCCCATTACGAAGCAATACAACCATCCAGGGAAGACGTATGGCCGGCGCCCGGAGCCTCTGGCGGGCCAACGGTATGCGGGAAGAGCACATGGGTAAACCGGTAATTGCCATCGTCAACTCCTTTACCCAGTTTGTTCCCGGCCACGTACACCTGCACGAAATAGGTCAACGGCTGAAAACCATCATTGAACAAAAGGGCTGTTTTGCTGCTGAATTCAACACCATCGCCATTGACGACGGAATCGCCATGGGCCATGACGGTATGCTCTATTCGCTGCCGTCAAGGGATCTGATTGCCGACAGTGTCGAGTATATGGGCAATGCCCATACGGTCGATGCCATGATCTGTATCTCCAACTGTGACAAAATAACCCCGGGTATGCTGATGGCGGCGATGCGCCTCAATATTCCCACCATCTTTGTCTCCGGCGGCCCGATGGAAGCCGGCGTCGACGGGGACAAAAAGTATGACCTGATCGATGCCATGATCCTGGCCGCCGATCAGAGCATCTTCGACACCGATATCGAACGTATCGAACGCTGCGCCTGCCCGACCTGCGGATCCTGTTCAGGCATGTTTACCGCCAACTCGATGAACTGCCTCAACGAAGCACTCGGTCTGGCGCTGCCGGGCAACGGCACGGTGGTGGCAACCCATGCCAACCGCGTTTCACTTTTTGAACGAGCGGCAGAAAGAATCGTAGACATGGCTGAGGCCTGGTATGTCGATGAAGACGCCTCCGTTCTGCCCCGCTCAATCGGTTCCAAGGCCGCCTTCATGAATGCCATGTCGCTCGATATCGCCATGGGCGGATCGACCAATACCGTTCTTCACCTGCTCGCTATCGCCCAGGAGGCAAAGGTTGACTTCACGATGAGTGAGATCGATGCGCTGTCCAGGAAAATCCCCAACCTGTGTAAAGTAGCCCCTTCATCTTCATATCATGTTGAAGATGTGAATCGGGCCGGAGGGATCATGGCAATCATGGCCGAACTGAACCGGGCCGGCCTGATCGATACCTCGGTAAGCAGAGTCGACAGCCCGACCCTTGAAGCTATACTCAAAAGTCATGATATCACTTCTGATACGGCAACTGATGAGGCTAGAGAGCTTTATCTGAGCGCTCCGGGGGCCAGCGGCCGTAACCTGGTAATGGGCTCCCAGAACAACCGCTATAAGGAGGCCGACCTTGATCGCCAACAGGGCTGTATTCGCGCCCTCTACCATGCCTATTCTCGAGACGGCGGCCTGGCGGTGCTGTCCGGCAATATTGCCGAAAACGGCTGTATCGTTAAAACCGCCGGAGTCGATGAAAATATCCTGGTATTCTCCGGCACCGCCCGCGTCTACAACTCTCAGGAAGACAGCTGTGAAGCCATACTGGACGGCAAAATCACTGCCGGCGACATCGTCGTTATCCGCTATGAAGGGCCGCGCGGGGGGCCGGGCATGCAGGAAATGCTCTACCCCACCTCTTATCTCAAGTCGATGAACCTCGGCAAAGAATGCGCCTTGATCACCGACGGCAGATTTTCCGGCGGTACCTCGGGACTGTCGATCGGCCACGTTTCTCCTGAAGCTGCCGGCGGCGGCGCCATTGGTCTGATAGAAGAAGGTGATACGATCAACATTGACATTACCAGCAGATCCATCAATGTCGATATCAGTGATGATGAGTTGCAATCGCGAAGGGAAAAAGAAGAGCAGCGGGGCAACAAGGCCTTTACCCCGCCTGACCGGCCTCGTCAGATTTCAACCGCTCTCCGGTCCTATGCGCTTCTGGTATCATCTGCCGATCTTGGCGCTGTCCGGGTCATCCCTGAGTAATTCTGTGCGCCTGCTGGGGAGGAGACAAAGCTTTCACAGCAGGTGCGAATCATTTATAACACATTAATATTTCTATATATTTCTTTTTTACATTTATGTATTAAAGACTTGCATTTCAAAATGCAGGAATTACTGTTATCATGCTGATAGCGACCAAGTCAAATTGTCTTTAAACTTGGCATTTATAGGACTCTCTGCTAATAATTAAGCTTTATCATTCATTAATATCAACACCTTCAGAAGTGGACCCCATTCTTAGACCACCAAGGTTAGTTTTTTAGTTATGCTCATAGCCCTCTGGGTTTGTTCTGCATCACGTCCCCCGCGGGGGACGTGATGCTCTTGGTTCAAACGGCA
>Ga0056107_100117_pt1 | contig 15181 bp, 14 predicted proteins | sample WorMetcrassitun2_FD_77006 | JGI IMG/M metagenome (GOLD analysis project Ga0056107, IMG submission 77006) | Marine gutless worms symbiont microbial communities from Max Planck institute for Marine Microbiology, Germany - Olavius crassitunicatus.2 ...
ACCGGGAGTTGTTTTCCATGGTTCATCCCAAGGCAGTAACTCGCATAAAGATTAATGGTAGCCCTGTCCCGGAGGAGGTGCTCCGCAGTATCCTCGGGTTTCTGGCCCTGTACGTGGGGTTGTTTGTTCTTTGTTCCGTGTTGTTAGGTGCTATGGGGGTTGATTTTATCACCTCCTTTTCTGCTGTCCTGGCCGCACTGAGCAATATCGGCCCGGGGTTTGGCCTGGTGGGCCCGGTGGATAATTTTGCCCATATTCCGGATGCGGGTAAATGGTTGTTGATCTGGTGTATGCTTCTCGGAAGGCTTGAGATTTTAACCGTTATTATTTTTCTGGTACCGGAATTTTATCGGAAATAAGAAAAACAGCGCTTTTTTCCTGTTTTCTGTTGACAAACATCACGGGGCGCATTAAATATTGCTGGTTCAAAGGTCAGGGCCGTTAACTCAGTTGGTAGAGTATCTGCCTTTTAAGCAGAGAGTCGCGCGTTCGAGTCGCGCACGGCCCACCATTGATTGCGTAAAGTACAACTTGAGTCCCCATCGTCTAGTCTGGTCCAGGACACCGGCCTTTCACGCCGGCAGCACCGGTTCAAATCCGGTTGGGGACGCCAAAAAAACAACCCATACGGTAATTTATACCGTGCGGGTTTTTTAGTAAGGTCTTCGAGATCCCGCCCGAGATCCCGCCATGGAAAAGCGATATCTATTCCCCAAAAAACGATCAATGAAAAATGATGGCGTATGCCTGGCCCAGTTTAAGTGGTGATGAACGGACAACCTCGATGGGATTGCTTGTACTTTTATCGCTTTTTTGGTAGAAAAATATTTGCAGGCAGGACCCATAAAATGGGGGTAAGAACGGTGATTGAGAAAAGAAAACAGACATGACATTTAATAATGGGCACAAAAGCGCCTTTTAAAAGTGTATGGGGCTTTATATCGGTGCCGGCGTTAATTATCTTGTTGGCGGTTATCGTTGCGGCAGGGCTTATTTTTTATCGATTGATTGCAGCGGACAGGGCTGTTCAGTTGGCGCTGGATGATTCGACAGCGATTGTCGAAGAACCGATTCGTTATAAGATCTCACCGCACCCATCCCCGGTTGCGGATAACGGTATCATGGCGCAAGACCGTGAAGGGGCGCCACCGGTCTCCGCCGAATCGGAGATGGCCCCGGAAATAGGGGCTCCTAAGCCAATTGATGATACCTTGTTGCCCACCGCTGAAGTTAAGGAAGATGGCGGATCGCCGGCGTCGGATCCCCCGCCGGATATCCAAGAAGATAGCCAGACAACTCAACTAGAATCCACCATATCCGGAGATCCGACAACCCCGGCCCAATCCATGAGATCGGTCAAGGGGCCGGAGGCGCTGTATGTGAAAGTCCCGGCGGGGAGAGTGCGAAAAGCCCCTTCAATGGACGCTGAGATCATCTTGTATCTGAAGAAAGGGGACAAGGTGTCCGTAATCGATACGCGTGACGGCTGGTATTTCCTCGATACAATGGATGGCCAAAGGGGATGGGCCCATGGCATGTTATTTTCTTTGGATGCGCCCCGCATTCAAGTTCAGGAAGGGGTTGATAAGAACCTGATCCAGGCGGTCTTGGTAGAAACGCCCACCCCGAACCGGAGGGCGGTTCATATTGTCTTAAGCGATTACCATCTTCCCCGCACCATGGTATTGGAAGGTGACCGTCCCCGTGTGGTTTGTGACTTTTATGGGCTTCGTCTTTCGCAAGGGGTAAAAAAAGTAACAGAATTTGAAACAGGACTTGTCCGAGGGGTGCGAATGGGTATCCATCCGGGTGATAATCCGAAGGTACGCATCGTGATTGATTTGGTTCCCGAACACGATTATATTATTGAACAAAAATTCATACTGGAAGAAAATGTCTACTTGCTTGACATTCGTCTTAAATGACGATTGTACAAAAACTAAATTATAAATGAAAACGCGCAGATACTGGCCATTCAGGAAACAAATACTTCAGGGTTTAAAAATGAGAAATGCGTATTAAAAAAGACACTTCAAGCCGCCAATTCTCAATACGCATCACTCAAATCTCATATTACGCAGAACTTCAAATTGTTTCCAGCAATCGATACATAAGCCGTACGCCAAATCCAGTGGCACCGGCTTCCCCGTAGCTATTTCCTTTTTTTAAGAAAGCCGGGCCGGCAATATCAACATGTGCCCATCGGGTGTCTTTGACAAACTCGGAGAGAAAGAGGGCCGCGGTGATGGCGCCGCCCCATCTTGTGGTACCGGTGTTGCTAAGATCCGCTACGGGGCTTTTAAGTTGCGCTTTATAATCATCGGGCAGCGGCATGCGCCAGCAGCGTTCGTGGGCGTCATTTCCAGCGCGAATTAGCGCATCGGCCAATTTGTCATCGGGAGAAAAAATTCCGGCAATATTCTCTCCAAGCGCGACAACACAAGCGCCGGTCAGGGTGGCCATATCAATGGTTATTTTGGGGGAGAATGTATCAATCGCCCAGGCCATGACATCGGTTAATATCAACCGTCCCTCGGCATCGGTATTGCCGATTTCAACGGTCTTCCCGGACCAGGACCTGACAATGTCGCCGGGCCTTATGGCGTTTCCAGAGGGCATGTTTTCCACAATCGGGATCACGCCTACGAGCTGAGTGTTCAACTTTCGCCGGGCGGCAGTGATAAGTGTCGCAGCTACAGCTGCGGCGCCGGACATATCACACTTCATGGTTTCAATGGACCCGGTAGGTTTGAGATTGATTCCGCCGGTGTCAAATGTCACCCCTTTTCCGATCAGGGCCACCGTATTTTTGGCACCCTTTGGTTGATGTCTTAGCACGAGCAGGCGGGGTCGGTTTCGGCTGCCCTGGGCTACGGCCAGCATGGAGCCGAAACCTTTCTTTTTTAGCCAGCGCTCATCATAGACATCGACTTTTAAACCGGCCTTTTGGGCGACCCTTGTAATATCACGGGCAAAGATAGCCGGCGGCTTATCGTTGGCGGGTGTATTTATCCAGTCTCTGGCCAGCAGGGTCCCTTCGCAGACGGTATTGACCTTGGCGATAAGGGCTCGGTACTTGGCCCTTGATGTCGTATTAAAAATCAGTTTAATCCGTTTTAAAGGGGAATGCTTCGGTTTCTTATATCGGGTGAACTGATGATTGGCCAGCCGGGCGCCTTCGCCGATGGCGGCCATCGTGTCTTCCTGATTCAGATTCAAGTTTTTTGAAGATGGAATTAAAACGGCGATTTCGGTAAGGTCCAGTGACATGGCTTTTTTCACTGCCCGGCCTCCCATGGTGCGCAGCCGTTCCCCATCAATCTCGCCGGCCTTTCCCATGCCCATGAAGAATACCCGCTGTGCTTTTACATCACGCGAATCATAGTAGGTAATAATGTCATTCTCGGTGCCGGTAAATTCTTTAAACGCTTTGATCTTTTTTATAAAAGCGGTGAGCTTTTGATCACTAAAAAGAGACTTATCTTTGGCAACCGGTATGATCAGCGCCTTGAGCTTTGATTTAACGGGATCGATCGTCGACAATTGCAGCATGAATATGTCTCCTTTTATTTATTTTAATTAGTCAGATATTGGGGTGGTATGTTGTAAACATGATATCATTTAGATAAAATTAATAATCATTCCGGCATGCTGAGTCAATAAAAATGTGGCGGCGCAAACTGAAAATGGCGTAGGATAAAATGATAGTTTGTGACATGCCCATCGCCTGATTGTCCATACACTAAATGGTGCTGGACCCGGTCTCATCGTGTTGATAGGCCCCTCTATACCTAAGGAGCGAATTTATTGCTTGTTTATCGGCCGACGACCGTGGGCTTCGCGCGGGGAGTCGGTGGTGGTAATTGTGGAGATGGAAGCAGATGAGATGTTATGCGTCTGGGGAGAGATCGGTGGTGTACAAGTTCCTGAGCATTGGATGCTGGGTAATACCAAATAAGATATGCGATAAAATTGTAATAGGAGTTACATTACTTCTTGGGTAGGTGTAAACAATGTTGACCGATTGTTAATTTAATGATTCTTCATGGAATCATTAAAACTATTAAAATATAGTAAAAACAATAAATTGAGAATATTACTATCGTGCATGTCGGTTACAAAAAATTATGGTAAGATAATTGCAGTACTTATTCTTGCCCAACATGTGAATGGGCCCATTCGTGGATGTACCAGACACGGGTGCTTGAACATTCATCTGAATAAAATGGAGTAATCATGTCAGCCCCTTTAATTGGTATCAGCAAGGATATTCAAAAAATAAAAGAACTCATCAAACGGGTAGCCCCCGCAGAGCTAAATATCATTATCACCGGTGAAAGCGGGGTGGGTAAAGAAGTGGTGGCTGAAGCACTTTATCGGCAATCCCCACGATCGAAAAAGCCGTTTGTGAAGATAAATTGCGCAGCCCTGCCCGAGACACTTTTAGAAAGCGAGTTGTTCGGATACACCCGGGGAGCCTTTACGGGTGCAGTCAAACGAAAAAAGGGGAAATTTGAGCTCGCCCATCAAGGGGTGTTACTGCTGGATGAACTTGGGGATATGCCTTTTTCCCTGCAGGCCAAGTTGCTACGGGTACTGCAAACCGGCGAGGTCGCCCCCCTGGGATCAGAAAAAGAAATTAAAGTCGATACCTGGATCATCGCCACGACCAACCAAAATCTTAAGGAGCAAATTGCCACCCAACGATTCCGGGAGGACCTGTATTATCGCTTAAATACCATCAACATTCATATCCCCCCATTGCGGGAGCGCCCCGAGGATATTCCACTACTAATTGAGTATTATATCCATCAATATGCATTGAAATACTCAACTAAAGAAAAACTGGATGCCGCGACGATTTCAGAGCTATCGGCCTATTCATGGCCCGGTAATGCCCGGGAGCTTCAGAATGTATTGCAACGGATTCTGGTAGTGGGGGATTGCGAAAATATAATTGAATGCCTGAGAGACCCGGGAAAAACAATCGCTTCCAAGAAGTCTTCGGCTGTTAATTCTAATGTTCATTCTTTGTTTATTAAGAATATGAATTCGTTGATAAAAACATCGGTGACGGGTACAAACTGTCGACCGTTAAAAGAGATCAGGCGGAAAGCCCTGGCCATGGTGGAAAGGGAGGTGATTTCCGCCGTACTTGAAAAAACGAAGTGGAACCGAACCCATGCCACTAAAATACTGAAAATCAGTTATAAAACCCTTTTGTATAAGATTGAAGGGTTAAATCTATCTCCTCCCCGCCGGTACCGGCAAGAAGAAAACGCAACCGAATTTTCTAAGGGAGACACTGGAATGAATCGTGGCATCAGGGCAGACCGTGATCCGGAATCTCGGACCGACGGGTTGGCTTTGTAGATAACGGCGGTATTCCTGTTTTAGTGATCGTCTCGGCCTGTTTCCAGATCCAGCGGCGGGATGTGTCAGAGCCGGACCCCGATCTCTTCAAACTCGGAATTTATAAATGTTGCCCATCCCTTGTTCGCACGCGGATTGGCCGGACTGGGATGAGTGATTCGGCCAACGATCCGATTTGAGTTCTGGTCTGATTCCCGGCACACCTTTTTGATCCGATCTGCCGTAAACGCTCCGATACCGATAACATAGCGGGGGGACAGGATTCCAATTGTTTTAAGCAAGGCCTGGTCACAAGCGGCCAATAACGGTGCCCGTTCTGCAATGGGTAATTTGTTGGGGGTACGGTTACGACCGCTCTCCTCAATAAAGGCCAGCGGACAGTAATTGGCAATGAAGAACCGTTTGAAAAATCGTTTCGGTGTGCCAAACACATCCTGTGCCCATCCCCATACCCGCTTGCCGCTGACTTCCCTGCGCGGGCAATCGAATCCGGTGATTGTTCGTTTGGGATGCATCTTTTCCGGCTTTCCGATAGGTGCCCGGATGCCGAGCCAATCGGTTACCGATTCAACGTTGCCAAATGGAATGCCGGTTTGGGACATTCCCCAGGGGCCGGGATTCATCCCTAGCAGGACCACTTCTTTCGGCGATTGGCCAAACTGGGCAAGGTATTGATCATAGGCCGATCTTGCGTAAACCAGCGGATTATAAACATGGGTGACCGGAGGCCCGAAATGAAGTGGGGCCAGGTCGTTAACCAGTTGGTCTGTGATGGATTGAAGGTTCATTTGAATGGTGTGATTCTACCATAGATGGATTGATCTTGCCAGTAAATCTATTGGCGCATTATGCCACTACGCTTGACGACCCCGTATGTGTTATCAGGAATCGCCTAAGGCGAAGGATCGGTCCGGCTGGGCCCACTCTTCCAAGGTCGTGATGTGTTTTTTTTCCTCGTCGATAATGGTTTCAATGAGCGTAAATGCTGTATCTTCAACAACAAATTCGCCAATCATTTCATAAAAGAGGATGGTATCTTGTTCAAACCCAATGCTCGTGCGAATCAGATCCTGGATGTGTTTTATGGCGGTAAAGTCGGCTGTCTCCAGTGACAGGGCCTTATCCGTCATGGCGTCGCGAATAAAGACCCGGGCCATATTGTCTATATTCGTGTTCTTTTCATCAATGGTGTCCGGCAGGGGTAGCTGGGAGAACCACTTCGCATGCTTGGCTTCTTCGTCTGCCATCCGAGTCAGCGTTTCAGACAGGTCCGGGTCTTTAATTTGCCCGGCAGCCTTGCGGTAGATTTTTTCCCCGTTATTCTCGATTTGAATGGCGATATCGATAATTTCTTTCCAAGCAAACAAAAATGATTATCCTTTCATTAGGGCATGTGCCAATTCGTTTTTTGGACAGTGCCATACCTTGGAGAGCTGGTCAAGGTATGGGGAGGATCGTTTTTAATGAAAAAATCCCATAAAATTGAACCAACGTATCGGTCGTTGTTGCAAAAAGCGGTGCGTCGCGGGTATGCCAACCTTGTGATAACGCTCGGTACACGCATTGGATTATCGGGAGCCTCGGAAAAACGCTGGTTCAGGCGGCAGGTAACCATCATGGCTTTTCGGGCTTGCTGGCCGTTGGCGCCAAAAATGAATCTTACGCGGCACTTTTATAGCAAGGTGGCTGCCATGGTCAACGTGGCACGCTCCACAAAGAATCAGGATGCCGCCGGGTTAGGTGCAATGGCGCATACGTTATACAGGGGAGACGTTTCGGTTTTAGACGATTCGGCAGCAGATCGGGCGCTACGCATCGTCTGCAGCGGCATTAATCGGCCGGATGATTTCTGGGCCTGGTTTGATGGCCAAAAAGGTTTTGAGCAACAATCCATAATATGGCCACGTGGCAAGGGAGACATCTTATTTGACCGCGCGATTATCCAGGCGGCGGCATATTTGGCTGTCACGGCTGATTCGCCGAACTTATCACAGGCCGATGCCGAAGATGATCGGTTTCCCTACTGGGTGGTGTTTGATCATCATACACCAGAAGGCCGACAGGCGCTTGCCGAGATATCCAGGGATCTGCATCTCTCCATGTCCCAATTGAGATGGATATTATTTTACTTTGAAGGGGCCCGCACCCAAAGACGGGTGGCATCCGTGTGGTGGGATCGATATTGCCGATGGCAATTTAAAAAAGTGGGGATTGTTCCAGAACAGGCCCATTTGATCTGGCAGACTGCCCAGCCACAATTAATGGCTGCCCTGGCAGAAGATGCCCATTGCTTACACCGGGAAATATACCGATGGAAGAAAGCCCACCTGGATCAAATTAATCAACTAAAAGCCGAAGTCGCCCAGTCTTTTTCATCCAGCCAACGGTCCGCCGGGCGACAAAAGCCCTTGTTTTAGAAGTGGGCTGTGAATTGTCCAAATCAAAACATCAATCGGATTCCAAAATAGAAAATGCTGTCTTTGACCTCCCAATTTGTGCCAAACGCCAGCTGCTCGGTATTAACATATTTGTACGACAGGTGGATCATGGCATTTTGGAGAAGGGTGATGCCGATACCGCCGGATATCTGGAGATGATTTACCATATCTAAAAAGGTAGTGGCCTCGGGGACATAAAAAATCTCACCCAATAACACCAGCGGTAAATGATCGTAGACTTCGGAAAAGGAATAGCGGGTGGAAAAGATAAACCCGACACCGCCTAAATTACCCCCAAGCTCATCTTTCTTTGCCGATCCCAAAATGCCGTTGAAGCCAACCTCAAATTGGAGCCCGGGAAAGAAGGATTCACTACCCGTTGTCAGTTTAAGATTGAAAATTGTATGTTTCTCGTCGTCGTTTTCTCGATACCATACACCGGCACCGAGCCCCAAATCTCCGGCAACCGTTGGCCATTCTATGCGTCCATCTGCCGCTACCATCTGGCTACCGGTGCTGAGCCCCAGGCTGTACGTCTGGGCCTGGCAGGTTCCTCCGATAAAAAGTACGCCAATAATGGCAATCAGCGTGTTTCGAATGGGTTCATATTTAAGCATATCTGCTTCACAAGTGGTTGGCTTTTTTAATGATTTTCCAGGCGTCCTGGGCCGATTCAACAAACTGGAAAATATCGATGTTTTCGCGGCTGATGGTGCCTTCCTCCACCAGTGCTTCAAAGTTAATGACCTTTCCCCAGAAATCCCGACCAAAAAGCAGGATGGGAATCGGTTCAATTTTTTGGGTCTGGATCAGTGTCAGGGTTTCAAATAATTCATCCATAGTACCAAAACCGCCGGGAAATGCCACCAGGCTTTTTGCCCGGATGAGAAACTGCATCTTGCGAACAGCGAAATAGTGGAATTGAAAGCACAACTCCGGTGTGATGTATGGATTGGGGCACTGCTCGAAGGGAAGCACAATGTTCAAACCAATGCTCTGGGCACCGACATCATTGGCACCGCGGTTGGCCGCTTCCATAATCCCGGGTCCGCCGCCGGTGACCACCACCAGCTTATCGTTTTCCGTGTGTTGAGATACCATCGCGGCCAACTGGCGGGCTTCTCCATAGTAGCGGCTTTGCTTCAACGCCTGATTTGCTTTTCTTATTTCGATTTCCAAATCCCCGGTCATCCCGTTGGTGTCGATTTGGGCCTTAATGTCGGCCAGGTGCCGGGCGGCCGCATTTGGAGATTGCGTCCGGGCACTACCGAAAATGACCACAGTGGACTTAATCCCATGTTCATTTAACGCCATCTCCGGTTTTAGCAGTTCCAGTTGAAGCCGTATGGGCCGGAGTTCTTCGCGCAGGATAAATTCTCTGTCCTGAAAAGCCAGCTCGTAGGCGCTGGATTGGCATTGGGGCTGATCCGTGCGCTGTTTCGCTATTTTTGCATCTTCAAACGCGCTTCGAAAAAGCCGTTTTTTATTGGTAGAATCGGGCATGAATGGACCTCCGAAAAAGTTTTGTGTTCCACGGAAAATTTTTAAAATCATCTGTAAATGTCAGAAAAAACAACCCCTAACATAAATGGAAGATAAAAAGAAGGGGGGCAAGCCGTATGCGGATAGTTAACGCCGCAGACTTATTACCGCTGCATCTTGACATGTTTGGCAGGATCGATCATGGTTTGCCAGGCCCTTACGTTGGCTTCTGTGTCGATATCAAAAAAATAAGCCGGATTTTTTGTGTGGTAATGGTGCACACAAGACGGGTTTAACCCAATGAGCCGGCGGGCGCCGGAATCGCCTTGAATCTCCATGATTGATGCATAAAAATGACGACTGAAGATGGTGGGGTTTCCGCGTTTTTTATCCTGAACCGGGACGCAGATATCCTTTTTTGAACTTTGAAAGGCTGTTAACAGGGCATTAATAGCCGGTGCGTCCAGTAACGGCTGATCCCCCAGGAGAAACATCACCGACGCATGGGTATTCTTGACCTGGGCCAGACCAAGGGAAAGAGAGCTGCTGAGACCTTCCGGGTGATGTCGGTTGATGACAATGTTGAACCGTACCGGGTCTGTTTTTTGGCCCAATTTTTGACCCAACTTCTGATTTAGCAACCGGGTAATCGCTTCGTGCCGATGCCCGAGTACGAGAACAATGCGGGTAAGCTCAGAGTTAAGGGCTGCATCAACGATCCGTTCGATCAGGGTACGCCCCTTCATTTGTACCAGCTGTTTGGGCCTGCCCAGCCGTTTCGAACAGCCGGCGGCCAGAATGATGCCGGCCGTAGGTGCTTTATCGTTCATGCGATGGTTTCGTTTAGAAAGTAACGGTTAACGGCGGATGAACTAAATTATCTACCACCTGCGCCCTAATTTGTAAAATTACAAACGGGATTTGTAAAATTGTAAACAGAAAACTTTAACCGATGGATTGATTCGAGGCCATGATGTCTTTAAAAAATGCCCTTTCTCTCAGTAATGGGGGGGTGATCAGCCTGGTGGGTGCGGGGGGAAAAACAAGCCTGATGTTCCGGATGGCCCAAGCGCTTTCTAATGGCAACGAGACGGTACTGACCACGACGACCACCCGGATTATGACACCGGAAAAAGGGCAATCGCCACAGGTCGTTTTGGCTGATCGGGCATCATTGATTATCGAAAAGTCTGCCGACTGGTTAAAGGATCACCGGCATTTGACCGTGGCACCTACAGGAGGCAGCGACGGCAAGAAGCTGGTCGGATTGAAACCAGGCGTCATCGACGAGCTATGGCAAACCGGCCGTTTTAAATGGATTGTAGTGGAGGCCGATGGCGCACGTCGGAAATGGATAAAAGCTCCGGCAGCCCACGAACCGGTGATTCCCGCAAGCACTCGGCAGGTTATCGGGGTCATCGGTGTCAGGGCGATTGGCAAGCCACTTTCATCTCGGTGGGTTTTTCGTCCCGAACGATATGCTGCAATAACCGGGCTCAAATCAGGCGCAATGATAACGACAGCATCGGTCGCCACATCGATTCTTGATCCGGAGGGTATTATGAAAGGCGCCCCATCCAGGGCTGACCGGTATGTCTTTCTAAACCTTGCCGGTAACATGCGGCTGGCAGCGTGCGGCCGTAAACTGGCCCACCTGTTATGCCGCAAAGGTGTCGATTCACACCTGACGCGGGTGGTAATCGGCCATGCCGGGGAAACACCGGCCGTAGTTGAATATTACGATGTATCATAAATCCTGCGCCCTGATACGCACCCTTTTAACCCTTACGGAAAATTGGAAATTAGCTGATGTTTGATCACTTTAATATCGTTGCACCCATTTACGATAAAGTGATTCGTATTTACGACCACGAGCGGAAGTGCCGGCTTCTCGATTTACCCGCCAGGGTACGATTGCTGGATGCCGGTGGTGGTACCGGACGCGTTTCGTCTCGCCTGTATCCGTTGGCGGACCAGGTCGTGATTTGTGATTTGTCCCAGGCGATGCTGCGACAAGCCGCGATCCGTAAAACATTAAACCCGGTACGGGCCTACGTCGAAAAACTGCCGTTTGCCGATGAGACCTTTGACCGGATTTTGGCTGTCGACGCACTGCACCATTTTTGTAGTCAACAACAGGCATTGGCCGAGCTGGTGCGGGTACTCAAACCCGGCGGCCGGCTGGTGCTTGAAGAGCCGGATAAAACCCGCTCCCTCATCAAATTAGTGGTCTTGATGGAAAAATTGGCGCTGATGGGCAGTCATTTCCTTACATCCCATCAGATTGCCGGAATGCTAAATGACTTGAAAATGGAGACTTGCATTGAAGATGATGGGCGCTATATTTTCTGGGTACAGGCCGATAAGCCGAGGTAGCAGGGAATAACGCCTGCAATAGATGTACACAATCAACGATGGGTATTCCATTCGATGTCGCTTAACCCTTCAACGCTGTATTTTAAAGACAACTTTCACCCGGAAGTGCCGGGGTACCGACCGGATACGGAAGGCGTGGTTCGTGGAAAACCGGTCAAGGAGCGGGATGCCGTCTTGTGCAAGGCCTGCGGCCGGGTCATCACCCGCGATGGGGATCGGGTTGTCGTTCAGGGAACCCATCGGCACACATTTGCCAATCCCCATGGGCAGGTTTTCGAAATTGGCTGTTTTCAACCGGCAACCGGTTGTGCCTACAGTGGTGCGCTTACCGATGAATTTACCTGGTTTGCCGGCCATCAATGGAAAGTGGCTGTATGTGCCGGATGTTTGACTCACTTGGGCTGGCTGTTTATTGCTGCCGGCAGCCAGTTCAATGGGCTGATTCTTAACCGGCTGGCGAATCGTAATCATGGCGATCGGTAGTGTTCCGGTGGCGCCGTTTTCAACCATACATATTCGCGGCCGGCTGCAGAAGATTCTCAGTGCCCCATATCGGGTCTGGTGGGGGGCAAACGACCATTTCTCGTGCTTTCAAGCTGTTATCGTCTCCCCTTGATTTTCTTTGTATATTGCGTTATTTTTTTCTTGACATACCATATCTTGTATGAAACACAGCACAAAGTATTTAGACCCAACCTAAATTACACCCAACTTTCAGCCGGTCGACAGATTTCCAGCCGGTCGACAGATTTCTTACTGGTACTTTCGAAAATAGGAGCCGACTCAATGGGAAGCAAAGCAAAAATCCTGATTACGGATGAGGGAACATATGATTTGAATACGATTTTGTGGGATGATAATCGGTTTTCCGAGTTTCTCATCAGGGAGAATCCCATTGGTATGGACCAGGCCATGGATCTCAGCCGATTCATGCGTGCCCAGATTGATCAGATGGATTTTGGTACCATCACCTTGTCGGTGATTGAACAGATGATCGAAGCCAAATTGATGGAATATGATATCACCAAAACATCCCCGGTGCGGCTGGATAAGTCTTTGTTTGTCAACGGCGGTCTTTCTTTGTCGGATAATGCCATAACGGTACTGGAACGACGGTATCTAAAACGCGATAGCGACGGCAAATTAATTGAAACATCCGAACAGATGCTTAAAAGGGTGGCCCAACACATTGCCAAGGCTGAAAGTCAGTATGGGGGCGCAGGGCAAGTAGAAAAGATTGAAAAAGCATTTTTTGAGATGATCATCGATCTGAAATTTTTACCCAACTCTCCCACCTTGATGAATGCCGGGCGGGAAATGGGCCAACTGGCAGCTTGTTTTGTTCTGCCGATAGAAGACAGTATGGAAGGGATATTTGATTCTCTGAAAAATGCGGCCATGATTCACAAGTCAGGCGGCGGGACCGGATTTTCTTTTTCCCGGCTACGGCCCAAGGAAAGTCGGGTTGGCACCACGGGCGGGATTGCATCGGGACCTGTATCGTTTATGCGCATTTTCAACACGGCCACGGAACAGGTTAAACAGGGCGGCACCCGTCGGGGGGCCAATATGGCGATTTTACGCGTTGACCATCCGGATATTGAGGAATTTATCGATTGCAAGAAGGAGCAGCGGGAACTAAACAATTTTAATATATCGGTGGGGGTAACCGAAGCCTTCATGCAGGCGGCGAAAAAAAACCGCACCTACGACCTGGTTGATCCCAGGGATGGCCGAAAGACCGGACAGCTCGATGCAGCCAGTTTGTATAAAAAACTCGTCAAGAGCGCGTGGGGCAGCGGTGATCCAGGTATTATCTTTTTGGATCGAATCAACCGGGACAACCCAACCCCGGCCATCGGGCAAATCGAAAGTACCAATCCTTGCGGGGAACAACCCCTCTTGCCCATGGAGGCCTGTAATCTCGGATCGGTTAACCTGGCACAATTTGTAACCCCAACAGAAGATGGCCCGGCCGTCGATTACGATGCCCTGGCTGAAACAGTGCACCTATCCGTCCGGTTTTTAGATGATACCATCACGGTGGCCAAATATCCCTTGCCTGAAATTACTAAGATGGTTCGCGGTAATCGCAAAATCGGACTGGGAGTGATGGGCTTTGCGGATCTGCTTTTTCAGCTTGGGATTCCCTACAATTCTGAAGCCGCGCTGGAAACTGCCGAAGCGGTGATGGGTTTTATCCAGGAAGAATCCCATAAAGCGTCCCAGGCTTTGGCTGAAGAGCGGGGCGTGTTTGATAACTTTGACCGAAGCATTTTTAAGTCAAATAACGGGAACGCCCTGCGAAACGCGACGACCACGACCATTGCGCCGACCGGGACTCTCAGCATTATTGCCGGGTGCTCCAGTGGTATAGAACCGTTGTTTGCTTTGAGTTTTGTGCGAAACGTCATGGACAATGATACCCTTTTAGAGGTGAACCCATATTTTGAAAAGGTCGCCCGTGAGAGGGGCTTTTATAGCCGGGAGCTGATGGACGAGGTGGCCGCCCATGGAAGTATTCATCAGATGACTCATATCCCCGAAGACATTCGGGAGGTCTTTGTTACGGCCCATGATGTGTCTTCAAAATGGCACATCCGTATGCAGGCCGCCTTCCAAAAACATACTGATAATGCGGTTTCCAAGACGGTCAACTTGCCGAGAGATGCCACAGTGGACGATGTGGAAAAGGTATATGATTTCGCGTATGAGCTCGGATGCAAAGGGGTGACGATTTATCGGGATGGCAGCAAGGAGAATCAGGTCCTATCTTTTTCGGGTGACCAGGAAGCCGATGACGGATTCATGGCGGCGGTCAAGGATCGGCCCGAAACCTTAGATGGGTTTACAACACGTGTCAAAACCGGTCTGGGTCAATTATACGTCACCGTCACCGAGTATGCCGGCCAGCCGTTTGAGGTATTTGCCACCATCGGTAAATCCGGTCGTTCCACTACTGCCAAGACTGAGGCTATTGGCCGTTTGGTATCCCTGGCATTGCGGTCCGGTATTCACGTTGAGAAAATAGTGAAACAATTAAAGGGGATCGGCGGTGAGCATCCCGTGTTTCAGGAAGGGGGGCTGGTCCTTTCTATCCCGGATGCCATAGGCAGAGTGCTTGATAGACGATATTTAAAAGGGCGCGGGGTCAAGACCAGAGGCGATGGGGTCAATTCCCTGTTGGGAGAAAAATGCCCCGAATGCGGTAAAACCATTAGTTTTGAAGAAGGGTGCATGACGTGCCACTTTTGTGGGTTTTCAAAATGTGCATAAGATATGGGGTTTTAAAATGAAAATTTTAACGATGATAGGAGTATTTACGATGATTTTTTTGCATTACCATCAGACAACCAGGCCGATACCGATGCGGTAAACATTTCTTTAACGACAAGTAAAGGGGCGATTGAGCTTGAGCTTTATCCGGATAAAGCCCCGCAAACCGTGGCGAATTTTGTGGAATACGTCAAGGCAGGATACTTTGACAGTACCATCTTTCACCGGGTGATCAA
>Ga0056107_100118_pt1 | contig 15148 bp, 19 predicted proteins | sample WorMetcrassitun2_FD_77006 | JGI IMG/M metagenome (GOLD analysis project Ga0056107, IMG submission 77006) | Marine gutless worms symbiont microbial communities from Max Planck institute for Marine Microbiology, Germany - Olavius crassitunicatus.2 ...
ACTCAAACTAAATCGATAATAAAGCCATACTGTATATTGAATAATTTCAACTGAGAATCGGTATCTTTATGTACCTGTTTGCATTAATCATCCGGGGGTTGTCGCTGAATGAGCTTTAATTTGATAGTGCCGTTTGAAATGCTTTCTGAAAGATTTTTAGTGCATCTTCACTGCTGACTGTGGTTATTACATCAAAACCATAACTCTTAAGTATTTTACCGAGGGAATTAGTAATCAATGGTTCATCATCTGTCATCATTATCAGCCCATCTTTTTGTTCTCTTACTAATTCATTCTCTTTAGCCTTCTCTTCTGCCCCCACTTCTATCGCTGGAACTTCTTCAGTAATCGGAAACAACAAGCAAAAAAATCGCCTTCCTCCCGTGAGTAGAGCCTATTAGAATATGTCCACCGCAATTATGCATTACTCCACGTACCATCGATAATCCCGGATCTGTTCTCTTACCCGCCTCTTTGGTCGAGTAGAGGGGATCAAAAATCAGCAGTATTGTCTCAAGTGGAATACCGCTCTACCGGAGTCCCCCACCGTCAGTTTGACATAAGCACCCAGTATTTCCTCGTGACAAGACGCACATTCACTATCATTAATCTGCGTGTGTTCTAATGTAATATTGATCTTTCCATGCCAAATTATCGCATCTCGAGCATTGATACAAAGATTCAGAACGAGTTGTTCAAATTGCGTCTGGTCTATCTTTATCTCCAGGAGATCATCAGTGAGGTATAAATTAAATTTGATGCTGGAGGGTAAGGCGGCTTCAATAACTTTAACGCCTCTTCCGCCAGAGGCCTGAGAGAATGGTAACTAGTTTGAACTGGAATATCCTGACTATAGGTCAGCATCTGTTCAATCATATCCTGGCCCTTTTTTCACCGTGCTGTATATGGCCCGGGTATTCAGTAAATTCATCCTGGCTATCTTTCCCTGCCTTGAGCTGTCTGGCCAAACGAATATAGCCTAAAATATCTGCAAGGATGTTATTAAAGTCGTGAGCAATACCGCCTGTCAATTGTCCAATCGCTTTCATCTTCTGTGATCGAAACAGCTGCTGTTCCAGTTGCTGGCATTCTCTTTCTACTTTATCTGGCTTCGGTAACGTCATCTCCCGAACTCAGGGTGCCGACAACTCTACCCTTGTCATCACGTATAAAGGCATTATGCCAGGCGATTAATCTTCCTCTCCATTTCTAATACTAATAAGATTCTCATAGAACTTGACCGGCTCAATCTCTCCTCGCAGAAGAGTGTTGAAACCCCTTTCATTTTTACCCTGAGTCTTTCAGGAATAAAATTACTAAACCAGTTTTTCCCTATTATTTTAGATCCCTTATACCACAATACTTCGCAACCTTTTTTGTTTATAAGGGTAACTTCTCCATCTTTATTTAAGGCAACCAGTATTACATCTGCTATATCCAGGTAATTACAGGTCTTGTTCTTTTCTTTTTTCAGCTTCTCCTCTACCTGCTTTCTATCTGTGACGATCCATACTACAGTCCAGATAATAAACAGTGATAGTGCACGGTTTCCCAGCACTTGCCACATAACTCCGCCTGCTGGTGAAAAAAATAATCCTAAGGGGATAAAAAAACCGTACATACTTTAGCCTTAGTGATCCGGTAATCGAGGCGCAACAAATAAAGGAAGGAGATAAGAAGCGCCGGCAGCTATACCCAGCGGAATATTTAAGATCAATAATAAGCAATGTCGCGCAGAGAACGACTACTGATCCAATTAAAAATTCACGATTTTGAAAGCAAATTGTGCAACATATACAGCATTATCCTACATATGTCTGCCTACTTATTGTTAAGTTTAGGGTATTTAGAATGCGGAAGATTATATAATATGTAATTTATTTCTAGCAATACGTTGATATGGATCACTAAATACCTGGTTATTTTTTAACTGTTGGACAAACTGACGCTTTACTTTAGTTCGCATTCAACCAGGTTGGCTGGCGGTTTGCCTATGCAAGTAGCGTTCAACCGCGGGAATGTATATTTAACTACCGCTTTCTTTATAGTTCGCTGGCATAGAACCGACATAGCTAAACGGAAGTTCAATTCAGCTTACTAATGATGACTTTTACCGCGACCATTGATGCGCTTGAAGCGGAGATCGGTGAGATCGCCGATGTCACACACACACACGACACCAGGCTGGACCAGTAAACAATTCTGCGTCATGCGTGTGGAGCTTCTTGCTGAGGGTGAAGTCGAGATCCTCCTGCGCGAGCATGACGATACGGTTTACAGTCTGAACGCCTTGACCGATGTCGATGCAGCATCGGATACCAATCTGCCAAATCCCTTCTTTGTGGGGGGGGGCGGGCCCGGAACTATCATTTCGCGAATCCGTGCATCCTGGGCCGCCTCGATAGGCGAAATGGTCGATCATTACCAGTTGCAATGGAAGCTCTCAACAAACAGTACATGCCAGAACGCGAGTATCCCGAAAGATATCATCGATGTGTGTATATCTCACCGGTCCGCGACGATGATACTTACGACGTCCGCGTGCGCTCGATCAACAAAATAGGAAAGAAAGAAGCCTGGCAATCTAACCAGGTGACAGTCGTCGGTAAAACAGCGATCCCGAATGCGCCGAGCAACCTGGTCGCGACATCCGTCTTTGAGGGGATCGAGGGGTCAAGGATGATCGCTGGCCCTTCCAGGGACTCAACGTCGACCAGATGAAATATTTTTGGATCCGTCAAGTGTCGCGGCTGGCATCTTAGGGACTGTTGGTGATTTGACTGGTGGTGTGGTCGGTGGCACGTAGCTTGCGGCAGATGCCGTTGCAAATTCACGCATATAAAACAGCGCCGTCGGCACTGGTGAGCTCGGCACCGATAGCATCACTAATGCCAAGATCTGGAATGCCGTCACGGTACCGGACAGCACTTACACAAGCGGCAATTTAACTTTAACCGGCAGCTATCAAAACGTCCAAACTTGTAACACACACTAATACGGATGACGGCGCACCATGGCCCGTTGCCCTCACTGCGTCGACACTGGTGTTCTTTGATGCGAGCGGTAGCGGTGTCGATGTCCATATTCAAATGAAAATACTAAGAGATTCAACTGTCATTTGGGACGAGGAGGGTTATCGTGCCTTGGTGAGCTCGAGCGTCGATAATTCTATTCTGATCACCATTGCGCTGGTCAATAGCCCTAAGGCCGGAACACATACTTATAAAATGCAAATGAAAAATCATTCAGGAAATGAAACAACCAATACAGCAAGACAACGATCATTGATCGCATTCGGGGCCAAAAAATGACTGACTTTACTATCTACGATAAACAAACCAGTGAGATTAAATGTTGCTATACCAGCAACGGTCTCCGCGCCCTCCAATCAACTCGTTGCAATGGAAGATCGTGACGGTGTCGACTATTAGACATTGGCCGGACGTTATTGATGATGCGGGCATGTGTGTCGATTTGAATAACGCGACGCCGCGCAACAAAAAAACAAGTTATCATCGAAGAGCAGATTCCGATCTCAGCGGATGGTCTCTCGATGATCAAAATCGATCACGGCCCGATAACGTCGTTGTGCAACATCTTAACCAGAACGACGGCTTTACGACAACACTAAACAAAGGCACACTCGAGATCAAATGCGTCGCCGCCGGTGCGTATCGGTTTCGTATAAGTCATCCGCATTATCTCGACGCAAATTTCAGCGTCATCGCATCATAGGAACTAAATTATGCCAGGCATCACCATCGTCACACGCACGAGCAAAGGTAGTCAGCTCACACATACTGAGCACGACGCAAATCTGCAGAACCTTGCTATATCCATCCGAACAACGAGTTCTCGCAAGGCTATAAGATCAACGGGGCCGCTGTCGTCGATTTGATTGGTGTCAACGGTAGCGATCAGATCGATCTCGATGAGAGCGGAGCACCTGTAAATGTGTTGGGCGCACTTAGCCTTCCTAATGACAACCTCACTGTGTCAGTTGGAGATTTATCGGTAGTCGGTGAAGCACGAACAGGAACATATGATGTAGCGAGGTTTGATTCGCAAACAGTATTACAGCTTGTTGGTTCAAGTGGCGGAACTTTCCCCCCTTTTTTTCGACACATTAAGTTCAAATGCTGATGATGTATTCATAATGAATAACGGCTGTTGTGGCATTACTATTCAAGCAGGACCGGCAAATTGGCGCATGCTTGCATTTGGTGATTATGCAAAAAGTGATACGGGCTCTATTGTTTATGATAACTCTGATGATTCAATGACTTTCAGAACGAATGCTGGTGTCATTGCTATGGTTATCGGTAGTAGCCAAAATGTGGATGCTCCTACTGGTGACCTCACTGCTGTCGGTGAGCCAACCGTTTAATCATAGATTAAACCAATACACCAAAATCCTGGATGCTACCGATGCAGATGGTGGGTTTAGGCTTTCATCATTTTTGGACAATGGTCCACGGGTGGAAATTGGTAACTTGGAATTTGATTTACGTAATGGAGGAACAAGTGTTGAGGATGCAGATTTTATTCTTAGACTAATTGAAAATGAATCATTTGACGAGATACTAAGGGCCAGGGCTGGTTTATGGATGTATGACGCGTCAAAGGGGGGGTAAAGACTCAGGAACTATTAACGTAAAAGGTGTTTATAATGACGGGACTCTATTGACCTGCATTCCATTGTCGGCCTGGTTGAATAATGGCAAGGTTGACTTATCTTATTGGGATACGCTGGTACCTAACCAGGAGATAGGTGAAGAATATACAAACCAGCTCGTCACCGATAACAACGATGCCCTTGTTTTTAACGCCAGGCTTGCCGGTTTTGATGCGGGCGGCAATGTCTTATTTGATGTGCGACAGTGATGTAAAAGGGCACTAACCAGCGCGCCACATAGCATCGAACGCGAGCATACCTATGCGTGACTATTCAAGAAGCGCATCGATGCCGGCTTCGATGAGGCCGGCCATTTTGATATCACAAAGACATCGCTCTCCATGGCATGACAAATCCAATACGTAAAAGAAAAATGCCAGCTATCGCCTTATTCGAACCAGGATAAATGGGTCGTCGATCCTTACAAAGCAATAGGCGCCAGCCTCTCAGTCAACCGGGAAATGAACGAGTTGAATTTTATCTATATCGCGCAACTCTTTGACGAGCTACAATCCATTAAACAACAGAACAACCGTTAATGAGGTGATGAACGAGCAAGAACTGAAACAAGAGCAGCAACGCCAGCTCGAAATTGCCAGGCGCAACGAACGCTTATTCCGGTGCGCTGCGAAGGCGATACAAGACAATCCGGACGGTGTCACGATTAATAAGGGCGGCTTGTTTGTGATCCTGACCAGCGTTGATCTTGATACGGTGCAAAAAAAGCTTAAGGCTGGGGATGTGACCCTGGACAAAGAAACAGGACTGTACTAATTAGAGGTGACGGCCGATCTTTCTTCTATCGATGTCAGGTTGACACATGAGTCGGGCAAAATGGCCTCGATGGTGAGCGAGTACAAAGAACGGAAGGAATATGAAGCACTTTTAAATTAATGTGAAGCAGCGCTGCCAAGCCTTGCGCGAGCGTTCCTTGCCGTCGGAACTTTCTTGAGTTTCTAAACTTGGCTGCTGGCCGCAGAGTTAAGCTTTAACTTACTGCTTGTCGGTATGCTCGTCCCATAGTGGCGCTGTCTCTGCGGTCTGGTTCAAGGCGTCGTCCAGGTACGCAAAGATCTTAATCGATCGGGAGCAAAGCTCTGGGATGCCACACGTGGCCGCGAGACAACTTCGATCTGGATGCTTGAACTTGAGGCCCTGGAGCAAAACACTGCCACATTCTCGCCACTACTGAATGCAGTCAGTCCGTAGGCCGCCAGGATCCGACAGTTTGTTTGATTACTTTCTTTGATATCGCCCTCGGTGGCCACAATCGCCGCCTGCAGACTCTCCTATACTTCAAGCACGGTGTTGTCGTAGGTCCGTTTGATGCCGGCGCCTTGCGTGTGCTTTATGCTTTCAACCGAGGCACAGTTCGTAAGCACTACGGCGACGATCATTAAAATGGTACACGTCATAGTCCTCAACCCCTCTTCACCTTGATATTATTCAGCTGCGCCAGGTGCTAGAATATGTGAGGGCACGGCAGTAATTCAAGCTCGCCCTAAGTCACCACCAAGTCGCCAAATAGGGGCCCTTGGAGACCCGGGAGATTGAAAACAGTTTATAAAACAAGTGGTCAGATGGTCCAGAATGGGTTTGGGCCAATGGTGCCGAGAAAAGGACTTGAACCTTCACGGGGGGTTAAACCCCACTAGCACCTGAAGCTAGCGCGTCTACCAATTCCGCCACCTCGGCATGATGGGTGCGTAGACTCTACCCAGCCCTTTTAATATTGTCAACGAAGAAAAGTGATGCCAAAAAAAACGAAACCAGAACGTCAGTTTCCTGAATACGAGATTTCTATTCCAGAGCGTAGCGACATTCTTGCCTATTTACACTCATGCAAGAAGCTAAGAAGTCTTAAACATATCGCTCAATCTCTGAATGTTATTGCACCTGACGAACGTGCGGCTTTGAGTAAGCGATTGAACGCTATGCTGCGCGATGGACAGTTGATTCAAAATCGTCGTGATGGTTATGGATTGATAGATAAAATGGATCTAGTTATTGGCAGAGTTATTGGTCATGCTGACGGCTATGGCTTTTTAAGACCGGATGAAAATAGTCCGGATCTGTTTCTTTCTACCAAGGAAATGCGATCGCTTTTACATGGCGATCGAGCGATAGTGAGGTTAAGAGAACCTGATAGAAGAGGTAAGGTTAGTGGGGTATTGGTTGAAGTAATAGAACGGGCCAATAGTAAAATTGTAGGCCGTTATTTTAAGGAAACTAATGTTGGTTATGTGATTCCCGACAATAAGCGCATACACCAGGATATATTTATCTCTCAGGAAAACATTGGCAATGTTAAAAACGGTCAATTTGTTGTTGTAGAAATAATTCGTCAACCTGACAAACATTCCCAGCCAATAGGTAAAATTATTGAATTATTATCTGACGAGGTGGCTGGTAAGTTGGCAACAGAGATTGCCATACGTGCCTACGAATTACCGCATGAGTGGCCCAAAGATGTTATAGAGGAGACGCAGGCATTAAATAAAACGATATCCAGGGATAAGCAAAAAAGAAAAGATCTTCGGCAGTTCCCCTTCGTTACGATCGATGGGGAAGATGCCAGGGATTTTGATGATGCTGTTTTTTGTGAAAAAATTGAAAGTGGATGGCGGTTACTGATAGCTATAGCCGATGTGTCACACTATGTTCAGCCGGGTTCTGCCCTGGATAAAGAAGCAGTATTACGCGGTACCTCGGTATATTTTCCTCAGCGAGTTCTCCCTATGTTACCAGAAGTACTGTCTAATGACTTATGTTCGCTGAAGCCAGGTGTTGACCGTTATAGCATGGTATGTGAACTACAGATAAATAATGAGGGTGAGGTCGGGCAATATCGGTTCCTGCACAGCATTATCAAATCAGTAGCAAGACTTACCTATAACGAGGTTGCGTCAATTGTTGTCGATAATAGCGCAAGTGATGATATTTGTAGGAATAAACTTCTTCCGCATCTTTTTGATCTCTATGCCTTGTATAAACTTATACATGCGCAACGAAAAAAACATGGTTTACTTGATTTCAACGCCACTGAGTCATATATCACCGTAGACGAGAGCGGAAATATTAAAGAATTGAAACCACTTGTACGAAATGATGCCCATCGTATGGTTGAGGAATTTATGTTGGCTGCCAATGTAGCAGCGGCAGATTATTTGCTTAAACATGAAGTTCCTGTTTTATTTCGAAATCATGAATTTCCAAAGCAAGAAAAACTTTTACAATTAAGAGGGTTTCTTGCCGAATTTGATTTGTCTCTGGCGGATGGTGATGAACCCAAAGCCTGGCATTATGCTGAGCTAATCGAATCAGTCAAAAAACGGAAAGATGCTCATTTGATTGAGACCGTACTCTTGCGCAGTTTGTCCATGGCCTATTACGGTGATAATAATCTTGGTCATTTTGGCCTGGCGTTCAATGCCTATGTTCATTTTACTTCACCTATCAGACGTTATCCTGATTTGTTAGTCCATCGTGCCCTGCGTCATATAATAAGCAAGTCTAGGAAAAAGAAATTTCCCTATGAAAAGGAAAGTATGCATGACTTAGGTGTGAGCTGTTCTATGGCAGAGCGTAGAGCTGAAGAGGCTGTTCATGATGTTGTTCAGCGACTCAAGTGCGAATTTATGCGTAATAAAGTGGGCGAGGAATTCAATGGAACAGTGAGCTCTGTTGCCGGTTTTGGTTTGTTTGTTGAACTGGATGATATTTATATCGAAGGACTGGTGCATGTGACTTCATTGCCTAATGATTACTATCACCACGATACTATTGCTCACCGATTGCTCGGTGAACGAACAGGTAAGAAGTTTCAGTTGGCAAATCGAATTAAGGTGAAAGTTGCCCGTGTTGATATCGAAGAAAAAAAGATTGATTTTGACCTGGTGTCGTAGCTAGTGGCAGAAAAAACAGAAATTGTTTACGGGGTGCACGCTATCATGCATCTTATCAATCTATCCTGTGAAAATGCCCCTGAGATTTGGTTGCAAGAGAATAAGCGAAATTCAAAAGAACTGTCAGAATTGTATAGCTTAATTCATGCTGGTGGATTAAAAATCCAGTATGCTGCCAAAGCCAAGCTTGATAAGCTGACGGCAAACTCTGTGCACCAGGGGGTTGTAGTTAGACGCAGGCTTACAAGATCGAAAAAAACTGATATCAGCTTCCTGCTTAAGGTTAGCAAGGAAAAGTTACCCTTATTGCTTATCCTGGATGGGATCCAGGATCCACATAATCTGGGAGCTTGCCTTCGAACAGCTAATGCAACCGGTGTCAATGCGATCATCATACCTAAAGATAGGGCAGTCTCTGTCAATTCTACCGTTAAAAAGGTTGCCAGTGGAGCAGCAGAGTATACGCCAGTGGTAACTGTAACTAACTTGGCCCGCACAATGAGGACTCTTCGGCAAGAAGGGATCTGGGTTTTTGGGGCGACAGACGATGCCAGCAGTAATCTTTATGAGCAGGATTTATCAGTTCCCATGGCGATAGTACTAGGGGCAGAAGGTAAGGGCTTAAAACAAAATACTCGAAAGCATTGTGACAAACTGTTTAGTATCCCCATGAAAGGCAATGTTGAGAGTTTGAATATATCAGTTGCTGCATCCATATGCCTCTATGAGGCCATCAGGCAGCGATCACACTCTGTAACATGACACATTGCAAGCTAGACCTAATTGTACTAAGATCCGTCCCCTTTTTTGATCCTTGCCTCACCGCAATTATGGCGGGAAGCTTGTAGCCATGAGGAATCAATATGCGACACTATGAAATCGTGTTTCTGGTCCATCCTGATCAGAGTGAACAAGTGCCTGCCATGATTGATCGATATCGAACGGTTATTAAAACAACAGGCGGAGCCATTCATCGACTAGAAGACTGGGGCCGTCGACAACTTGCTTATCCCATCAATAAAATTCACAAGGCTCATTATATTCTAATGAACGTTGAATGTAATGATAATGCTTTGGAACAGTTGAGTAGCGCTTTCCGGTTTAATGATGCCGTAATCAGAGATCTCGTAATAAAGAGAAAAAAGGCGATCACAGAGTCTACTGCTTTGATAAAGAGTAAAGAGTTGGAGGTGATGGAGGGCCCCCGTAAAGCAGAAGAGGAGGCCAGGGCTGCTGAAGTAATTGAGGACTCAGCTAGTAGTAATGATGCAAATGATGATGCGGCTGGATCAGAGCAAGTAGTGGCATCAAATGATATTAACGAGAATTTTCTCCCTGTTGTAAGTAGCGGTGGTGAAAGCGCTGAGGACGAAGCCTTTGAGAGCCAATCAGAAGATTGAGTTAAAGCAACTAAAAAAATATTGGGAAGGTAAAAATATGTCACGTCATTTCAGACGCAAGCGGTTTTGTAAATTTACAGTAGAGGGGGTAGAGGAGATTGATTACAAAGATCTCAACACCATTAAAGCTTACATTACTGAAACGGGAAAAATTGTTCCCGGCAGAATATCTGGAACCAAGGCCCGATATCAACGCCAACTTGCAACAGCTATTAAGCGCGCAAGATACCTTGCACTATTACCATATAGCGACACACATTAAGCCATAACGCAGGGTATTCGTGCGAAAACAGATAGCGAAAGCAGATAAGTGTGGCACGTCACCTCGGGAAATGCAGGGGCATTGAGGTATTCGTACAATCTGTACTTCAGTGTGTTCTGCGAAACTATGTACTTACTGTATCCATTAGTTCTGCTATTTTGATACCTCGATCTGCTCGATGCAATGCGCGCACTTGGTAATTGCATAGTTCGTGGACAGCTTGAGGCTATTGGCGTTATCAGTTTCCTGTCTATTTTGTCACTTATAATACCTTTTCCTCTCAGTGGCATTCCTATTGCGTTGGTGACAATGCGTAGGGGGGGGTTGATTGGTATGCAGGTTATAGTTGGTAGCTTGCTTGCAACCAGTGTATTGATCATATTACTTGGCTTACCACCATATAGTGCCCTGGTATTTGTCTTGTTGATTTGGTTGCCAGTATGGTGTGGCTCAATGGCAATTAGACTAAGCCAATCGCAAGGCATGCTAGTTATGACAGCCTCTGCAATTAGTGTTCTATGGATTGCTTTGATGTACATACTCATAGGAGATGTGTCAGCCTATTGGAAATCAATGCTGGAAATGCTATTTAGTTATTTTTCCGAAGTTAGCGGAAAGGGATTTGAAGAAGCAGTTGGAGCAATTGATCAAGCTGCTTCGCGGATTAATGCAGTGATCGCCTTGGGCTTCGTTGTTTGCCTGGTACTAACAGTTTTGGCAGGTCGCTGGTGGCAGTCAATGTTATTTTTCCCAGGTGAATTCAGGAAAGAGTTTTATACGCTGAGACTACCTAGAGGGCTTATTTACCTGATCATAGTTGGGGTAGCCACGCTACTTTTAACTGAGGCAGGCATACAACAAGCAATTGTGAGGGATATACTGGCTGTACTTGTAATTTCGTATTTATTTCAAGGAGTTTCAACAGTGCACAGAGTAGTGAATTTAAAGAAAATGTCACGAGCCTGGCTAATTGTGATGTATTGGCTGCTACTAATGCTGCAACCAATGGTATTGTTTGTGGCTATTATAGGTATGGCAGATTCCTGGGTCGGTAGCAAAAATATAGATAGTGACAAAAATATTTCTTAGGCCCCCTAAGTTGAATAGCCGGGCTTTGCTGGAGTGGTAACTGTGGTATGATCGATCGATAGTGAAAATGAGGCATTGAGATGGAAGTAATTCTATTGGAAAAAATCCATAATTTAGGTGAATTAGGCGATAAGGTGCGGGTGAAAGCTGGCTATGGGAGAAATTATCTGGCCCCAAGCGGCAAGGCAACTCCAGCTACTCCTGATAAGATCGCTGAATTTGAAGCCAGGAGAGAAGAGCTGATAAAGACGCAAAAGGGTAGTCTGGCGGCCGCAACTTTGCGAGCAGAATCATTTAAAGATATAAAAGTTACTATCAGTAGAAAAGCGGGTTCTGAGGGGAAACTCTACGGATCGGTTGGCGCTGCTAATATTGTTGAAGCAGTGACAGAAATTGGTGTTGACCTATCCAAAAGTGAGGTAAGATTGATAGGCGGACCTCTTCGTATGACGGGAGAGTATAAAGTTGATTTGCATTTGCATGCAGACGTTGATGCACAGGTGGAAGTCAATGTAGTTCCTGAAGAGGGGTAGTTTGATAATTAGAAGTTGCTATTTGATGCTATTATCATTAAATGCCTGACGCAGCTCAAATCAACGCCGATCATGAAACAAGAGCACTAAAACTGCCACCTTTTTCTATTGAGTCTGAACAGGCAGTGTTGGGTGGGCTTTTGATAGATAGTGAAGCCTGGTTAAAGGTTGTTGAAAACATACAAGGAAACGATTTCTATAGAAAGGACCATCAAATCATCTTCAATGCTATTTCCTCGCTTGAATCGAAAGGAAAGCCGTTTGATATAGTGACAGTTGCGGAATGGTTGGAAGATCATCATCAACTTGATCAAGCTGGCGGTTTGCCGAATCTTGCTGTCTTGGCTGAGAATACCCCAAGTGCAAGTAATATTGCTGCTTACGCTGATATTGTTCGTAAACGCTCCATTCTAAGACAGTTAATTCAGGTTACCACAGATATTAATGAGATTGTCTTTAGCCCCATGGGGCGTACTAGCGACGAAATCCTTGATACTGCTGAGCAATTAATTTTCGAGATTGCTGAGCAGAAGGCTCGGGGTAAGCATAATTTTCAGCAGATAAATGATCTATTGTCTGCCGCATTAGATAGGATTGATGAATTATCTCGAATGCAAAATCCGATCACTGGTATTGAAACCGGATTTGGAGATTTTGACGAACAGACAGCTGGACTGCAGCGTTCTGACTTAATTATCGTAGCTGGAAGGCCGTCTATGGGAAAAACAGCATTTGCAGTAAATATTGCTGAAAATGCAGCTATTAAAAATAATCTGTCCGTCGCAATATTTAGTATGGAGATGTCGGGGGAACAATTAGCAATGAGAATGCTCGCCTCACTCGCACACATTAATCAGCAAAAGATAAGAACCGGGTGTCTTGAAAGCGATGATGACTGGGCTCGACTGGTGCCAACAGTTTCCATGATGCAGGATAAGAAAATTTTCATTGATGATACACCTGCACTAACGCCTGCTGAACTTAGAGCACGGTGCCGTCGTTTGGCCAGAGAGCATGAACTGGATTTGATTATTATTGATTATCTACAGTTAATGCAGGTTGCGGGTACTACGGAAAACCGGGCAACAGAAATTTCTGAGATTTCTCGGTCACTGAAAGCCATGGCCAAGGAATTACAAGTCCCAGTAGTGGCCCTGTCACAGCTAAATAGGAGTTTGGAGCAGCGGCCAAATAAAAGACCCATAATGTCTGATTTACGCGAATCTGGTGCTATAGAACAAGATGCAGATGTCATTGTTTTTATATATAGGGACGAAGTTTACAACGAGGATTCACCAGATAAGGGAAAGGCAGAAATAATCATAGCGAAACAGCGAAACGGCCCTATCGGAATGGTTCCTTTAACATTTTTGGGCCAGTTCACCCGCTTCGAAAGCTATATTCAGGAGTCACCTTTTATGCCAGAATATGGTACATGATGCGACCTGCCAAGGTTGTTATTGATATTCCTGCGCTTCATCATAATCCCTTCCTTGTTAGAAAGTTAGCGCCAGGGCGAAAGGTCATGGCAATAGTTAAGGCTGATGCCTATGGGCATGGGCTGGAGCGCATCGCAACAGCCTTGAAATCAGTCGATGCTTTTGGTGTTTCGTGTCTGAAAGAGGCTCAACAGTTGCGAGAAGTGAGAATAACACAAACTGTGTTATTACTTGAAGGTTTCTATCAAGGTGAAGAGTTGAGCATTATTAACTCGCTGAGTCTGGGTATTGTGGTTCATAGTGAGTATCAGGTAGAAATTCTGGAGCAAGCAGAGCTTTCAACGCCAATCGCAGTGTGGTTAAAAATTGATAGTGGCATGAGCCGCCTGGGATTTCAGCCAGAGTTCGTATCTGCAATATGGGATCGTCTTAACAAGTGTGAGTCTGTTGCATTCCTCCTGCGATTGATGACTCATTTTGCCGCAGCAAATGATCTTGCTGATGCCATGACTGATGAGCAACTACAGGTATTTGCTAGTGCGGTACGAAAATTTGCTGCTGAGGTATCCTTGGCTAACTCAGCAGCAATAATTGCCTGGCCTGACACCCATGATGACTGGGTTCGTCCGGGCTTAATGTTATATGGTGTTTCTCCACTGGAAAAATCATACTCAAAAAACATGATTTGCAACCTGTTATGTCACTGGTATCAGAAATGATCTCAATTAAAAGCTTGAAGGCAGGACAGAGCGTCGGCTATGGGGTTAGTTGGTGCTGCCCTGAAGATATGAAAGTAGGGATTGTGGCTGCTGGTTACGGCGATGGTTTTCCACGCAATGCAAAGTCTGGTACACCTATATTGGTTAGGGGACAGAGAGCGACTATCGTCGGAAATACTTCCATGGATATGATTACTGTTGACCTAAGAAATATTAAAAATCCGCAGGTAGGTGATACCGTTGAGCTTTGGGGGACTAATCTACCTATTGAAGAGATCGCAGATCACGCTGGAACAGTTGCGTACGAATTGCTAACTGGTGTCCATAGGCGCCTCAATTTCATTAAAAAATGACTAGGGTTAAAAGCCAGCACTAGCGTGGTGAGTGCGATGCTACCACGTCCAAGTGGAGCGGGCAATGTCCAGACCGTAACGAATGGAACGGTTTGAGTGAAGTTGCCGTCGATATTTTAACTAAATCCAAATCAAGCCGTTTTCAATCCTATCAATCAGCTTCGGTAAGTGTAAAAAGTCTAAATGTGGTACAAGCGGAAGTGCTGACAAGGTTAAATACAGGCTTGTCGGAATTAGACAGGGTGTTTGGGTAGTGGTCTGGTTCCTGGCTCTGTCGCCTTAATTGGTGGTGATCCAGGTATTGATAAATCAACTCTACTCGCCCAAGTGATTGCTGCTTTGTCAGTGGAGAGCGACACCAATACCTTAATATGTAACAGGTGAAGAATCAGCCGAACAAGTAGGCCAGCTGGCACGTCGTTTGGATTTAGACCTGAAGAAGTTACGAGTTCTGACTGAAAATCAGTTGGAAAGAATTTTTTCGATTGTTGCCGCAGAAGAGCCACAGGTAATGATGATTGATTCCATTCAGACGGTTTTTTCAGATACTTTACAGCCAGCTCCGAGAGCAGTGGCTCAGGTGAGAGAATGTGCGGCTCAATTGGTCCGCTTTGGACACTACCAAATTAAAGCTCATTCAGCGACAACCCCCGGATGATTAATGCAAACAGGTACATAAAGATACCGATTCTCAGTTGAAATTATCCAATATACAGTATGACTTTATTATCGATTTAGTTTGAGTCATCAAGATATTAAAGACTTATTGGATC
>Ga0056107_100120_pt1 | contig 15016 bp, 9 predicted proteins | sample WorMetcrassitun2_FD_77006 | JGI IMG/M metagenome (GOLD analysis project Ga0056107, IMG submission 77006) | Marine gutless worms symbiont microbial communities from Max Planck institute for Marine Microbiology, Germany - Olavius crassitunicatus.2 ...
CATTAATGTTTCGGAAGGTAACCACTCCAGGTAGTTTAATGCCAAGTACCGGGATCATAATTAGCTTGGAGTCAGTGGCCAGCAGTAGGCGGTCATAAGTGACCTCCAGGCCGTTGGTAGCCATCAACGTACGTTGATGGCGATTGATCTCCATTACTTTGACACCCTTAGTAGAGGGTGATATTACGTTTTTCGTACCACTCGTCCCGATTGAGTATGATGTCGTCTATCCTCTTATCTCCGGCCAGAACGGGTGACAACAGGATGCGGTTATAGTTACCGTTGGCTCGCCGCCGAAGACAGTGATGTCATACAGTTCCTGTGACAGCTTTAGCAGTTCCTCCAGTGTGCGAATGCCGGCCATACCGTTACCGATCAATATCAGTTCTTCTCTCATCACTTTTATCTCTAACAGTGTGGGTAAAAAAATAATATAGGTTTACCTCGCCATTGCACGGACTGTACCAATATTTAACCACATCAAAAACTCTAATTAATTCATGTAGTTAGCGTATGTTGTACGTTTTTTGAAAAAAATTGTGCGCTGTGAAGATGCACGGCATTGCTTAAATGCACTCTGAACTCAGGTATGATCTGTTTATTCGGGGTGCATGAATTGGTGGCAGGGTACCTCTCGATCCAGCACCGGAGATGGTTGGAAGTCACCAATATCGAAGGCAGAAAACAGCTAGACAAGCGTGCGATCTTTATACCTAGAAAGCTAAAGTTCAATTTATAAGATGACTCGTCATCGATGACTCGTCATCAATGGGTCATGGATGGTGGGATTTTCTTAATTTATTTCGTTTACATTAAGGTAGAGTAAAATTAACACTGTGAAATTTTATTTGTATAATTTTAATGTAATTTCACAAGGTATTACAATAAAATCTTCTCTCCAGATATTTAAGTTAACACCAAGATAATAAAGGGTAGATACCTACAGGCATTAAATTTCGATTTTTATCATCAGGTGAAAATAATGGAACACGTAAATCGAGCAAAATCCTCTCCTCCTCAAACGGTTGATTTACAACCAGTTGACCCAGTTAGAACTGCCATTAGGAATGGCATCATAAAGGAAGTACGGGAAATCACTTTAGGGGGAAATGATGCTATTGCCATTGCTGCAATGGATGCAGGAGCAAAATTCTACTCCGGTTACCCCATTACACCCTCTACCGAAGTTCTTGAAGTAGTTGCACAGAAAATCTTCCAATTCGGTGGAACCTATTTGCAAATGGAAGATGAAATTTCAAGTATCGCAGCAGCAATCGGTGCTTCTCTTGGCGGAGTCAAATCTTTTACCGCTACATCGGGGCCAGGTTTCTCCTTGAAGCAGGAAAATCTGGGTTATGCTTGTCTGGTCGAAGCCCCGCTAGTTGTGGTTAACGTCCAACGTGGTGGCCCATCTACGGGTGGTCCCACAACCGCCAGTCAATCGGACGTTATGCAGGCTCGTTGGGGAACCCATGGTGATCATCCCATCATTGTGATCTCACCCTACTCTGTACAGGAGTGTTATGAAGAGACGATAAGAGCCTTCAATCTTTCTGAAAAATACCGTGTTCCAGTTGTAATACTTACTGACGCAAAGGTTAGTCAAATGAAGGAACCGGTACTAGCACCAGCAATTGAGGCGATCCCTGTATTCGAAAGAATAAAGCCCACTTGTGCACCTTCTGATTATCAACCTTTCGGGCTCTCTTCTAATGGCATTCCTCCTATGGCCGCTTTTGGTGAAGGGTTTCGTACGCACTTTACCGGTCTCTACCATGGTCGTGATGGGTTGCCGACTGCAGACCCGGCGATGATCGAGGAGCAGTTATTACGTATTCATGCCAAGCTGGAAACACCACAGGCTAAGGCTGACATTCAGAAAACTGAAGAATTTTTATGTGATGATGCCGACACTCTGGTTGTTGCCTTTGGTATTACTGCCAGGGCCGCCAAGGATGCTATGGTAGCGGCGCGTCATCAGGGAGTGAAGGCTGGCTTACTGAGGCCTATCACCCTCTGGCCATCAGATAGCTCAGCGATAAAAAAGGCTCTTGGGCGTGCAAAAAAGGTCGTTGTTCCTGAACTTAATCTGGGTCAGTACGTGCAGGAAATTCAACGTCTGGCTTATGAGTTATCACAGGAAACCAACTCAGTACCGCCGCCGATAGCGCAGATTAATTGTGTTGATAGTAATATCATCAATCCCGAACAGATCTTGAAGGAGATACTGTAATGAATATTAATGCTCTTCCAATAGATATCTCCCGGCCCAAAATGCGTAAGAGTATATGGTGCGAAGGTTGTGGTCTCGGTAACCTGGAACAAGTACTCACTAAGGTTATGCTGGATCATGTCGGTGAGCAACTTGGTGTGGATCCTCGCGATGAGCAGGGACTCGAACAGATTAAGAACAATGTCGTCATGGTCAGTGGTATTGGTTGTACGTCCAGAATGCCAGGACATATGGATGTAAATACTGTACACACTACACATGGCCGTTCCTTGGCCTTTGCCACAGGTTTGAAAATGTCACGCCCGGATCTACATGTATTATTGGCTGCCGGTGATGGGGATATTTTCGCAATTGGTGGTAATCACTTTATCCATGCCGCACGTCGCAACCCAGATTTAACCTTGATTGTTTATGATAACGAATCATATGGCATGACCGGAGCACAGCATTCTCCTTCCTCTCCTTTGGGAGAGCTTGGAACGTCTGTCCCCTACGGTGTGTTTGAACCCCCATTTGACTTAGTATCCCTGGCGAAAGGTGCGGGCGCAGGTTTCATCGCCCAGGCAGCTGTAACTACTTCGCAGGAGCATCAGGAGCAATTAGCCGAGCTGGTTGATGCTGCGATTAAACATAAAGGTTTTTCCTTTGTGAATGTACGCGGTACCTGCCATACCGGTTGGGGTGCAAAAAACAAACGCTCTGATCCTTTCGTAGATCGCATGCATGTTGAAAAACGCACTATACCTGTTGAGCGTTGGCGGGAACTTCCTGAAGAAGATCGCGAAGGTTTGATTCCCTTGGGAATCATTCATCAGAGTAAGCGCCCAGATTTGCAAAACTCTTCACAATACCAGTGGGTGCAGAAGCGTTCTATCGCAAGTAAGGACGAAGCGCCTTGTGAACCTATTAAGCTGGAAAGTTTTGATCCACTTGCAGACCATAAACGAACCTCCATCCGTTTTGCGGGTTCCGGTGGGCAGGGAGTGATATCTGCCGGTGAGATAGCCCTCAAATCTGTGCTCGCATCAGGACAGAATGGAGTTTTTACCAAAAACTATGGACCAGAGGCACGCGGTGGAGAGGCCTTCTCGGATCTTCTGATTAGTAAGGCAGACATTCATCATCCGGCCTCCGAAGAATTGGATGTACTTCTGGCGCTCAATCAACCCACCTTCAATAAGTTTCGCGATTCAGTAAAAGAGGATGGTGTGATCATCGCCAACTCGACCAACGTAAGTGAAACTTATGATGATCCGCGCGTGGTCTCTACGCCCATTGGTGAGCTTCACTCCCGTGAAGTACGTCCGCCAAAAAGAGAACTTGGCATTAATGTAACAGCTCTGGCTGTACTTCTAGTTTATCTTGACCTGGTGCCGAGAGAAGATCTGGAAACAGCGGTAATGCAAAGTGTGGGTAAGAAAAACCCACCGATGAACAAACGGGCACTAGAGGTTGGCTTTAAAGAAGCGGATCGCTTACGGGCGTAACTTCAGACATTTTATTAATAACACTTACAATTAGGTATTACAATGGATACATTGATGAAATTGTCTACTGAGACAGCTTTAGAGAGTCGTACAACTGGAAAGCTTGTGTCTAGTCGAGTTACTGGGTTGGTAAATATAGCTTCGGTGCGGCGCATTCGTGTGGATGGCCTGCAACTGGTTGATGCCTTGCTGACAGACAAGCAGGTTAAAAAGCTGGAAAAAACTGTGTTTAGCGACGCAGCACTGGATGCTCTGGATGATGAGACAAAACGCATCGAGTTTATCTATGAAGGTAAACTGCCAATGGGGTTGCGTGAAGAGAGTGAATTAAAGCAGGAAGTTATTTTTACCCAAACCATTGATTACGATATTTGTAAATCATGTCGGCTTTGTATCGAAGTCTGTCCCAATGATGTATATCTAGATGATGGCTTTGGGCGACCAGATCGAGATATCCGTCGCTCTGAGGAGTGTACCGGACGTTTCCAATGCGGTAAGTGCATGGATATTTGTCCGGAAAAGACTCTGAAAATTTTACAGCCAAGCGTTGAGTTTAATTCTACCTTGTTTGTGCTATTAGATGATTCTGCAATAAAAGACAAGCAGACAACTCCGAAAGCGGATTTTTATCTACCAAATCCACTGGAGAAAACTGATCTATCGATTCCTAAAGTGTTAGATATCAAAAACTTATCTGAGTGTCATGCAGTCTTGGAGGCAGCAAGTTTTCTCTTGGTTCTGGAGACGAATGGTTATCTTCGTGATATGTTGAGTACGACTCAACCAGAGACGGAACTACAGGCCTGGGCTGAAGAAAATGGTCGTGATTTTTCCTTGGTTAATGCAGCCCTAGTAATTGTTTACAAGCAGCTAAGCCATCTTACAGGCTTACAGCAAGGCAAGTATCAGTTGGGCGAAATCCTTCATCGGGTCATCGATGAAGTGATCCACACTGGAATAAAGGTAGATACTAGTGGTGGAAGGGAATTATTAACGGAGATCGTAGATAGTGCCTATGTTGAGGAAGCCTACTTAGGTGCCAAGCGCAGACCTATAGGTGGCCTGCTTCCTACCGGTACTTCTACAGCCTGGAAGACTCCCTATGGAGAAGAAGTTCCAAAGTATGAACATTTGGAAAAGTGTTTGGGACCTGAATGCGGCCTCTGCGTTACCCACTGCCCAGAGGGTAGTGGAGGGATTAACTCCGCAATACGTATGGATGCCCAGGTTCCACTGGGAACGATGCCAGCGATAGTGCGTGGTTTTGATGCTTTTTTAATCCGCTTTGATATGGAGAAGAACAAGGCGTCAGAGAGTGAGGACCTTCGGGGGAAAGCCCCCTTTACCTTTAACGTGGATCCCGACTACTGCAAGTCTTGTGGGATTTGCTGGTCCTGTTGTCCTCATGATGTGATTGAGCCAGTTACCCGTGCCTTTGACTTGAGACAGAGTGCTTAATGAATACCATAGAACTAAAAAATAATCAGGCCGTTATGGCCAGTCGTAACGAAAGTGTACTTGCTATCGCCAGAGTTGTGCAATCTGCCAGTCGTGGAAAGTTAGCATTTACCTTGGATAATACCAGGGTCAGTGATCTGAATAAGAAAGCCCTAGCTTCCATTGATAACAAGAAGACCGTCGAATTGTTTTCCCGCTTGATTGACATGCCACTACGTGCCGGAAATTATCCTTTAGAAGACCTGTTACCGCTCGCAGGAAAGTTTAAAAAGGATACTGGAAAATTGCTTGATAACTTCTACTCCAGTGACATTACTTTTGTTGCCGAAGATGCGGCCAATAATCTGGATAGCCGAGCTTTAAACGTACTTATGCTTGGTAGTGCGGGTATGGGAGTGGTTTCCGCTATTCAAGATATGGTGAGTGCTTTTACTAACGCTGGTTATTATGGCCGAAGTTTTCCCATGTTTGACCCTTCCAAAAAAGGAGCACCAGTACAGGGCTATGGTGTCGTGAGCCGCGAACCAGTATTAGTGCATGCTCCTTTTCAGGTGCCTAATATTATTTTATTGTTTGACCACAAATTGTTTCCCATGCTCAAAGGTATCCTGAATGGGTATCAGGGAGTGGAACCAAGTCAGATCACTATCCTTATTAACGCAGCGGTGGATGTGCCGACGCTACGTTCGACAGCGAATTTTCATCAGGATTACTCGCTTTACACTGTAGATGCCACGTCACTTATCCGCAGACGTCGCATCCCGCCCAACTACGCCATGATTGGTGCAATGTTGGGTGTGCTGGACGATGAGGCTGTTGATATTGCTGCGTTCACCGATGTAGTGACACGCCTTCTGACTCAAAAGTTTGGTTCGGGCAGCAAGGTTGACGGCAATGTGGAGGCATTTAATATTGCACGGCAGCAAGTAAGTGGCGAGCCATCCAGGACTCGTTGGGCCGATACCCTGGGTGAAACTCAGGAAATGGAGGTTGCCACAGGCCAGGAAATTCGATTTGCCGATGGTAACCGGGCTATTGCCCAGGCTGTTCGAGAAGTACTGAATCTCTATCCTTCTGTAGTAGCGGCCTATCCCATTACACCACAAACCCAAATTGTAGAGTACCTGGCTCAGATGATTGCTGATGGTGAGTTGACGGCAGAAGGGGTTGCTCCCGAATCTGAGCATGGTGCCGGTGGCGCTGTATTAGGTGCCGGGCGAGACCGGGTGTTAAGTTTTACTGCAACCTGTTCTCAGGGTTTTGCTCTCATGAGTGAAGTTGTCCATGCCATGGCCGGTCTGCGTATGGGCAATGTAATGATCTCTAATGTGCTGCGCTCACTTAACGCACCACTTGATGTGGAGAACGATCATAGTGATCTTTATAAGGTGGGGCTGGATGCTGGCTTCCTGGTCTTCATGACTCGTAATGTACAACAAGCTTACGACTTTCATCTGCTGGGCTATCTAGTTTCTTTGTATGCGGAGTATCGTAAGCGTGAGCAAAATGGCGGAGAGCAGTTGGAGATGATCCCGGATCGTTCGGTCATGTTACCGGTGCTTATTGCTTCGGAAGGTTTCGAAGTGAGTCATGCCCCGGAGTGCTTTCATAGTCTGTCAACGGAGATGGTGGAATCTCTTTATAATATACCCAAGTATGACTATGTACGTACTTTCGTAGAAACACCGAATCAGAGCATTATGGGTACCTTGCAGTTAAGCAATGCCCGTTTTGATACAGACTATCAGCGGGATATAGCAATGAACCTGGCTCTGGAGGTGATTCCAGGTGTATTGGAGGATTTCAAGAAACTTAGCGGGCGTGAATATGGTCTGTTTGATGCATTCAATCTGGAAAATTCAGATATAGTCTTTGTGGTGGCAGGCGCAGCCGCGGGAACATTTGAAGCTGTTGCTCGGGAATTCAGTAAGCAGGATATAAATGTTGCCATTGTTCATCCTAATGTTATCCGCCCCTTCCCAAAACAGGCCTGGATCGATGTGCTGAAAGGACGTAAGGTGTTTGTTTTTGACCGTGATGATCCCTTTGGGGCTGTTGGTGGCCGCCTATACACTGAGTTGTCCGGCGTGGTCAATGAATACCAGTTAGCTCAGGGAGGTACACTACTTTACTCACGTATCTACGGTTTGGGTGGCAGAACCCCATCCGTACCTTTAGTACGGGATGAAATTTTGAAAGCACTGAAGGGTAGTACCGGGAAGATAAATTTGAGTTCGGCGAAGCAATATGTTGGCGTAAACATCTAGAGTCGAGAAGATACGAATGATACAAATAAACGCAAGTGAAAATGAATTTTTTTGCAGCTCAGCAGATGATCGTGAATTAGCAGAGACGCGGGCTAAGAAGCTAATCGAGAAATGTAGCGCATTACCCTCTGGAGTAAATCTATTAATCTCCGAGCAGCCTCTGGCCACCTCTGTAGCCGAGCTTGATGTTGAGAGATTCATGGGATTAGTTCCTGCTGACAAGTACCATGTAGTGCGTATTATTATTGAGATTGCCCATCTGTTAAATGTAGAGATCCGCCCCGACAATTATTTGGTCGACAATATCATAAAAGAATTAGATAAACTTCCTGCGTTTACAACCTTTAAAGAAGAGTACTATCAGATCCTGGATGTGTTGAAGAAGAGCGGGCTAAAGCTTAAAGACATGCCCGATAGTACCGAACAAACACATAAGATGTTGCTGGAGCTGTCTAAAAAGTCGAGCATTGCTCCCGAGTATCTTATCGGTAATTTTAATAAAGTAGCTCTCCTTTGTCGTCTGTTTGGTGTCAGGGATCGTACATTGAACATTTCATCACAATATCACAATTATTTCTATGGTAGTGAAGATGTGGTGTTGATAAGTGAAATTTCGACACCAGTACCTAACTTGTTAAAGCGGGCAACTCAGCTCAGTAAAAATGGTGTCCGCATTACCTTATTTAATAAGGGTAAATTTAATCAGAAGATGACAGAACTTAGTGAAGAGAAACTGCAGGAACTACTCAACGAACATGATGAAAACTATGATGTTGAAGAGGGAACCTTTGCTCACTTCATCAGTTCCATCTTACACAACGAAGAGCAACGTTTGAAAAAGACGCCTGACCTCAGTCTGAATGAACTGATTAAAGCAGTGAAGTTCTCCAGTCGAGAGCGTGAGGCAGTGGTATTTTCCTCTGCCAGCGCGCAAATGGGAGAGCCCCATAGCTGGAAGGAAAGTGAACTTGGCCAAGCGCTCATGAAAATGCGCAATAACCTAAACTGGTTAACAGTATCAATTGGTATCGAGGCGGCAGGGGATCTGGAACAAAACCATAAGAATGAATTGTTACAGACTCAAGTACGGAATTTACAAAAACTTGCTGGCAGCTACGTCATTACTCTCTCCACTGGGCAAACCGGGGTACTTTCTGAACGGCGTATCAGTGAAATTACACCAGAAGAGTTGCTGTTTGATCTTTATTGCCTGGCAGTACTGGAAAAGTATCAGATGAAAGAGGTGGTTAAAACTGCGACAGCAATATTGACACTTATTTGTCAGCTGGAGAACCGAGACCCAGCTATCGATCTTGATATATTGATCAAGGCGAGATTGAATGGCGAACCCTATGTATCACTGCTGGGTACGCAAGGCTTGATCATGCGCAATACACCGTTGATCAATGCCCTGGATGCTTTACGCAGTCTAAAGAACAAAGTATCCTTGTCAATAGAGACAAGGGACAACAAACAAGTCCCCATAACAGAGATTCCAATAGAGGCATTTCGGCAGTCGATATTGCTCATGGGACGTTGCTTGCAATCTCGCCCGGAACCAGAGCGTATTCTAGGGATAATCAATGAGCGAATTGTCCCTGAAATTACCAAATTACCTGTTCAAGTAATCGCCAAGGGTGAACATAAGCTTGAATGGATTGTAGAACTAGCCATGGCTGGCATTCCCGCCCGTTATCCACTGCGTCGTCCGTGGAAAAAACTTGATCTCGGCCCTTCTGTTTCTCATGGTAGTTATCTGGAACCAGGGACCCGTAACTGTTTGGGTTGTCCGGTTAACAATCTCTATGGTTTGGTTATGAAGAGTGCCCTGGGTGCCGACTATGAAGAAATAATCACCTACGAGGCCACTGGTTGCTTTGAAGTTTATTCTGGCATCTGGCCTTATACGGGCAAAAAGACTCCATCCATTCATGGCGTTTTTGGTGGGGTTCCCTCAGAAATGCTCGGTGGTTATGCTGCCAAGCGTGCGCGTACTCGCTACGAATTAAAGAAAGGGGTTACGCCAAGTAGCCAGAAAACCCTGCATCTGGGTTGGGGTGGCGATGGCGCCACGTTTGATATTGGCTTTGGTAACCTGTCAGGTTTGTTCTCACGCTTGCAGAAAATTACCAAAGACGAACTGGAAGGGGATCTGCATCAGCGAGCGCTATACGTTTGTTATGATAATGAAGGTTATCAGAATACCGGTAATCAATATTCTGCGGCATCAGCACCTGGTGGACATACCACTACTAATCCTCGCGGTGAAGCACAGACCATTGGCAATGATTTGTGTAAAAAACCGATTGCAGAGATTGTTACCGATCACGGAGTCTCTTTTGTTGCACGTTTAAATATTCATCGTCAGGAGCACATTACACGAGTAATAAGCAGAGCTCTGGAAGATGGTGACAAGGGTGGTTTTATTCACTTTTTACAGCCTTGTACCACTGGATGGAAATTTGCCTCTGATCATCTGACCTATGATCTTTCCCATCTTTCCGAAGAGGGCGGGCTGTTTTCGCCGGTAACCTTTGAATATGGCACTCCTTACCTGGAGATTTATCCCACACCAAGAAACCCTGGTAAGAGCTTTTTGCAAATGCAAGCACGATTCAGACACCTGCTGGGGGGGGGTAATATAGCCAAACAAAACATGTGTCTGGTGACGGAATATTATCAGAATGAGTGGGACAGAAATCTAAAACTTACTGGCTTCGATGGAGAGATTCCCCAAGCCGATCGCTTTGAATATCTGGAGGACGAGCACCGTATGCCAAAAATTTCCGGAATGTAGTGATCCGCAAGGGACAAGAACTACGTTTTCTGAATTCGGAGGCAGTGTGTTATTTATGTTTAAGTTACTAGTGCCGGAGTGAAAACTGTCAAATGCGAGGAAAGCTTGCCAGTGTCGATCTTTAAGCACTCTTTGTAAATCCTTGCCCTTGTTATATGTAAATCAGGTTATTTCCCAGAGAATTAAGCCGTTCTGGATCTCGGGGATATTTTTTTGGGAGATATTCAAATATTAACAAGTTCATTTTTATTTTTTTATGTTATTCTTTGCGCCGATACATTCTCCTCCTATCCAGTTTTAAAATAAATGTTTAAAACTGGAATTGGCGTCTGAGTTTGTTTTTTTGTCACCACATATTTAAATTTGTCATTTAACTATGCCTATTGCAGAAAAAGCTACTGGTAATATAACTATTCCTGAAATCCCCTTTCAATCCGCTTCAAAGGATATCTGGGATAAAAAGTACCGACTTAAGGACGCTAGCGGCAAGCCTGTTGATGAAGCTTTTGATGATACCTATAAGCGCGTAGCACAAGCCTTGGCTGAAGTTGAACAATCACCTGATCAGCAGGAGTATTGGAAAGATAAATTCTTATGGGCCTTGAGGCACGGTGCAACACCAGCCGGACGCATCATTTCCAATGCTGGGGTGAGAGAGTATAAACCTGTAACCTCGACAATTAACTGTACAGTTTCGGGAACGATTGAAGATTCCATGGATGATATTCTACAAAAAATTCATGAGGCAGGTTTGACCTTAAAAAGCGGTTGCGGTATCGGTTATGAATTTTCAACCTTACGCCCGAGCGGTGCCTATGTTGCTGGAGCTGGAGCGAATACTTCCGGTCCTATTTCGTTCATGGATATCTATGATCGCATGTGTTTTACTGTGTCGTCCGCAGGAGGTAGGCGTGGTGCACAAATGGCGACCTTTGATATTGGTCATCCGGATGTGCTCGATTTCATCAGGGCAAAAAGACAAGACGGTCGCTTAAGACAATTTAACCTTTCTCTCTTACTTACTGATGAATTCATGCAGGCGGTAAAAGACAATGCTGACTGGCATCTTGCATTTCCTCTTAAACAGGATGAAATAAAAGATGAACAAATTAATTTGTCGGATAGCAAGAAAATGATATGGAGAAACTGGCCTTTACTTAAAGACTATGTTCTGAATGAAGATGGAAAAGTAGCCTGTAAAATTTACCGAACACTTCCTGCGCAGCGATTGTGGGATATGATTATGACATCTACCTACGATTATGCAGAGCCTGGTTTCATACTTATAGATAGAGTCAATGAAATGAACAACAACTGGTTCTGTGAAGAGATTAGGGCCAGTAATCCTTGCGGAGAACAACCTCTACCTCCGTATGGAGCTTGCCTGTTAGGTTCAATCAATTTAACAAAATTTGTCTTGGAACCTTTTACTGACGATGCAGTATTTGATTGGAAAACTTTTCGGAGTGTTGTTCAGGTATTTACCCGGATGCTTGATAACGTGGTTGGGATTAATGGATTGCCCTTATCCCAGCAGGATAAGGGCATCCGGCGTAACCGCAGGCATGGAATGGGATATATGGGGCTCGGTTCGACACTGACTATGCTCGGCATGAAATATGGTGACAGCGATTCACTTGAGTTTACCGAACAAGTTACGCGCGAAATGGCCCTGGTTGGATGGCAACAGGCACTTGAGCTGGCAAAGGAAAAGGGGCCCGCACCAATCATGGAAGAAGTGTTCGACGTGACTGCAGAAATGTTAAGGAAACGTCCTCAGCTGGCAGAGGATGGATATAGAGAAAATGACCGTGTAAAAGGTAAAATACTTTTTGCCCGCTATAGCCGCTATATGCAAAGATTAGCTGAAGTTGATGCGGAACTGGTTGATGCATTGGCCGCAACCGGTGCACGTTTTACTCATCATAGTTCTATCGCACCAACAGGCACAATTGCTTTGTCGCTTTGCAACAATGCAAGCAATGGTATTGAGCCCAGCTTTGCACATCATTATTCAAGAAATATTATTCGTGAAGGTAAAAAGAGTAAAGAGAATGTGGATGTTTGGTCCTACGAGTTGCTAGCCTATCGATCACTTATTAATCCAAACGCAGATCCACGACCCGAAGTGTCGGATGATAAATTGCCGGATTATTTTATTTCAGCGGAGGACATAACACCGCAACAGCATATTGATATTCAGGCCGCTGCGCAAAAATGGATTGATTCCTCAATATCAAAGACGGCCAACGTACCGACTGATTTTCCTTATGACAACTTTAAGGATATTTACATCTATGCACATGAAAAAGGGCTTAAGGGCTGTACTACCTTTCGCTTTAATCCACAGGTCTTTCAGGGTGTATTAGTGAAGGAAAAAGATCTTGAGAACACTATATATCAATTTACCCTGGACGATGGCGAAGTAGTCAAGGTGAAAGGGAATGAGGAAATAGAGTATGACGGAGAGATACATACTGCAGCAAACCTATTTGATGCCTTGAAAGAAGGCTATTATGGTAAGTATTAGTAGAATCAAATTGACTGATTTTAGAAACTGATGATAAAGAAAATAGATAAAAAAATAGTTGACGTTGAGGTTGGTAAGACCGATGAAAATAAGACGGCTGAAGCTCCCAAAAACAGAAGGGCCGAGGACAAGAATAATGTTGTGCAGATGCATGAACGGCTTGAGCGGCCCAATATGTTGCTTGGTTCGACTTATAAGATAAGTACACCACTGTCTGTGCATGCGCTGTATGTAACTATTAACGACATTATTCTTAATGCTGGCTCTGAGCACGAATTAAGAAGACCGTTTGAGATGTTTATTAACTCAAAAAATATGGATCACTTTCAGTGGATTGTGGCATTGACACGTATTGCTTCGGCTGTGTTTCGTAAGGGCGGTGATATCACTTTCATGGCGGAAGAACTACGTTCAGTATTTGATCCGCGTGGGGGTTATTTTAAGAAAGGTGGTAAGTTTATGCCGTCGCTGGTTGCAGAAATTGGAGATGTCTTGGAGAGTCATTTACGCATGATAGGTTTGTTGAAGGATGATGGACAGGATGAGCATCAACAGAGATTAATTGATGAAAAAAAAGCGGAGTATGAAAAGACGGTAAAAGAAATGGAGAAATCTGCTCCGGAGGAATTCCCCGACAATGCTCAGTTGTGTGTTAAGTGCCAGACCAAGGCTATGATTCAATTGGATAATTGTCTGACCTGCCTAAATTGTGGTGAATCCAAATGTAGTTAGATATGTAAGCTTGGAAGTGGCATAAATGGATATTAGCTACACCTGTCCATCTGAATTATTAGTAGTTAAATATTTACTTTCTCACAGTCTGAGCCTTACACACAGGCCAGCACTCACTCAACTTATTTGCCGGTAAATTGGCGAGCGACGCCTTCCAAGCAAATACCAGTACAATATTATTATTCATAATAATTAATACATTTCATTTTTACTTTCGAGGATGACGAAATGCCAGAGAAGAAAATTGATAGTGGAACAATGTTGGCCAAACGAGAGTTTTTACAAGGCTTTGCTGCAATAGGTGACGTATCTGCTACCTTTGTCACACTAAATGCCTGAGGGCTGGGCCCAGAAACTCTGGCATCTGCATCGTCAGAGTTTGATGGTAACAATAAGGGTAAAAAAGTAGTGATCCTTGGTGCTGGTATCGTCGGAATGACAACAGCGTATGAACTTTCGCAGCGTGGTTATCGGGTTAGAATTCTAGAGGCAAGGCCATTTCTCTGGTGGTCGTTGTCAAACGGCAAGAGGCGGTGATTAGCTGAACTGATATACATAGTGAAACACACAAATGCGAGTTTGACTGGGGTGAATATCTTAATCATGAGCCCCTGACGCATACCTGCCGATCACCTTTCAACTCTTCATTATATTAGAAAATTCGAAGTACCTATGAAGGCGATGATTAACCACAATGAGGAAGTTTATATATGCTTTACCAATGCCAAGGGAGGGCTGAATGGCAAACGAGTCCTCATGAAAGAAGTGATGGCGGGTATGCGTGAAAATACTGCGGAGTAACTTGCCAAGGCCGTGGATCAAGGCAGGTTAGACGACATTGTAGATGGTAGGGCAAAATAGATCAATTACTGAAATATTTGATTAGGAAAGGATACCTGGAGAGGAGAGAACTTTCTTATATCGGACACAGTAGTCGTGGTTACAAAGTGAATCCGGGGGGCGTGGGACACTAATCCTGGACCAGGCGTTCCTTCTGATCCTTACTTACTTAAAGATCTCTTAGCATCTGGTTTGGGAAACAAATTTAGCAGCGTTTCCCCGGCAAATATGTTTCAACCAGTTGACGGTATGGACCGGCTTGCTAAAGCATTTGAAAAGCGACTAGACCGTTGGATTACTAACGATGAAGAAGTTATTGAGATCCGACAGGATGAAAATGGTGTTCGAATTCCATGCAAGAATACTCGTACAGGCAAGGTGAGAGAAGAAAAGACGGATTTCTGCATCTCAACGATCCCGCCCACAATCATCAGTCACTTGCCGCAAAGCCTTCCACCATGGTAACTCACTCATTCCTCTAACAGTTAACAAGAATTTTATTATTGAAGCGACAAATGGCTATGGTTTGTCTCTGCTGGGCTATGAACCAGATGGACACTACCAAATTAAAGCTCATTCAGCGACAACTCCCGGATGATTAATGCAAACAGGTACATAAAGATACCGATTCCCAGTTGAAATTATCCAATATACAGTATGGCTTTATTATCG
>Ga0056107_100122_pt1 | contig 14925 bp, 11 predicted proteins | sample WorMetcrassitun2_FD_77006 | JGI IMG/M metagenome (GOLD analysis project Ga0056107, IMG submission 77006) | Marine gutless worms symbiont microbial communities from Max Planck institute for Marine Microbiology, Germany - Olavius crassitunicatus.2 ...
CAGACACAAGATATGATTGACTATGCCAAATCAAAGGGCGCCAATGGAATTCAACTAAGCGGCATCTGCTGCACGGCCAATGAAATGCTGCAACGTCATGGTGTGCCACCTGCAGGCAATTTTCTGCAGCAAGAACTGGTCATTGTCACCGGTGCCTGTGATGCCATGGTCGTGGATATTCAGTGTGTCATGCAGAACCTTGCCAATGTGGCCAAGTGCTTTCACACCAAATTGATCACCACCCATCCGATTGCCCAGATAGAGCAGGACAACGTGATCCATATTGAATTCGATGAACACCACGCGATGGAAGATGCCATCCGAATTCTTAAACTGGCCATTGACAATTTTCAAAATCGCGATGCCGAGATTATGATCCCGAAACACAAAACCACCCAGATTGCCGGTTTTGGGGTAGAATCGATTAAGTATCACTTGGGCGGTACTTTCCGCGGTGATTACTATACGTTAAACGATAACATCATCAACGGTCGGATTCGCGGTGGTGCGGGTGTGGTAGGTTGTAATAATGCCAGACAGAAACATAATGATGGCTGCATTACCATGATCAAAGAATTGATTAAAAATGATGTTCTTGTCATAACCACCGGGTGTAACGCCATTGCCTGTGGTACAGAGGGGCTGTTGACACCGGAATCTGCGGCGGTTCATTGTGGTGCGGGTCTGGCTGAAGTATGCGAGACTGTGGGAATCCCGCCGGTGTTGCATTTGGGCTCCTGTGTGGACAACAGCCGTATTTTGTTGGCCTTGACGGAAATGGTTAAAGCCGGCGGACTGGGCAATGACATCTCGGAATTGCCGGCAGCTGGAAGCGCCCCTGAATGGATGAGTGAAAAAGCGATTTCCATCGGGCATTATTTTGTTGTTTCCGGCGTCTATACCGTCTTCGGCGGTATGTTACCCACGACCGGTGCCCCCGAGTTTCAGAATTATCTGTTTAAAGAGTTTGAAAATAAGTTTGGGGGAATGTGGGATATGATAGAAGATCCCATCGCCCACGCCCATGCGATCATCGCCCATATCGACAAAAAACGAAAAGCACTGGGCATCGATAAGGCAAGGGAACGGGTCATGATGGACTTTGCCGATCGCCAGGCACTTTAACAGGTTAAAATTATGGTGAATTCTAGGCTAACAAACATATAATTCTCAACGAAGGAGTCACGTAATGTCAAGATTAATCGCATTTGCAGCTATTCAGGGCGGTTATAAGGTTGTTGCACAGGCCGAAGGCGCATTGAAAAAAGCGCTTCAAACCTATGATGCCGATACCAAAGTCGGGTTTCCCAACACCGGCTATTTTCTGCCGGTCATATACTCACTTTTCGCCATCAAGGTGGAAACCCTTGAAGATCTTCAGGAACCCTTAAAAATTGCAAAGGGGCTTCTTCCGCCCCATATTAAAGGTAAAAACTGGCTCCCTTTCCTGGGTCCCCTTCTGGATGCAGGGATGGCCGGCATTATTTCTTTTGAAATTATCGAAGCACTCAGATATCTCAACGATCCGGATTTCTATCTCCATGCCGAAGAGCCGGATATCGAGGCCGGAAAAATCTGGACCGGCGCCGCCGACGACACGATTTTTAGAAAAAGAGGCGTTGAGTTCGTTGACGGCACCGCCCCCGGATTTGCGGCCATCGTTGGTTCGGCACCCGATCCGGAAACGGCCAAGTTGATTATCGAAGATTACCAGGAAAGAGGTCTGTACATGTTCCTGGCAGCCAATCACAACGGTACCACCCTGGTTGAGCAGCTGATTGAAGCCGGCGTCCAGGTTGGATGGGGTACACGGATTGCCTGTTTTGGCCCCGATATCTCATCCGCTGTTTTTGCATTGGGATTTGCCAACCGGGTGGCCATGGCCTTTGGCGGTGTTGAGCCGGGCGACTATAAGAAAATCCTCAAGTACAACCAGGACCGGGTGTTTGCATTTGTTAATGCCCTTGGCGATGTGGGTACCGAGTGGGGGGTTGCGGCTGCCGGATGTGTCAATTGGGGCTTTCCCACATTGGCCGATACCGACATTACCCAGATCCTTCCCACGGGTATCTGTACATACGAGCACGTGGTATCCCCGGTTGCCCATGATGAACTCTGCGCAAGATCAGTTGAGGTCCGTGGACTAAAAACCCTGGTTTCCGATGTGGAAATCCCCTGTTCCTTTGGCCCGGCTTATGAGGGCGAACGTGTCCGGGGCGCGGATCTGCACTGCCAGTGCGGTGGTGGTAAAACCCAATGCACCGAGCTGGTCAAGATGGCCGAGATGGGCGATATTGAAGATGCCAAGGTAAATGTGGTTGGCCCGGATATTGTAGACCTGAAAGAAGGTAAGACATTTCCGCTGGGTATTTATGTTCAGATTGCCGGACGCGAATTTCAGACGGATTTCGAGCCGATCATCGAACGGCAGATTCATCATCTGATCAACTATATCCAGGGTGTGATGCACATTGGGCAGCGGGATATTTCCTGGATTCGGGTAGGAAAAGCGGCGATTGCGAAGGGTTTTACCATCAAAGATCTCGGCGTGGTCCTCCATGCCAAGTTTCATCAAGATTTTGGTGAGATCCTCGATAAGGTCGAAATTACCCTCTACACCAAGCAAAAGGATGTGGATGATCTGACCAAGAGAGCCCGGGGCGTATATAGGACCCGCGACGAGCGTGTAGAGAATATGACCGACGAGGATGTGGAAACGTATTATTCCTGCACCTTGTGTCAATCCTTTGCACCGAGCCATGTCTGCACGGTCAGCCCCGAACGAACCGGGCTGTGTGGTGCCTATAACTGGATGGACTGCAAGGCCTCTTTTGAAATCAATCCCACCGGTCCCAACCAACCCATTGAAAAGGGCGAATGTCTCGATCCGGTTCTGGGCCAGTGGAAAGGGGTCAACGAGTTTATCGCCAAGGCCTCCAGAGGGGCGATTGATCATTACAACTTTTACTCCCTGGTTATTGATCCCATGACGACCTGTGGTTGTTGTGAGTGTATTGCCGCCATGCTGCCGGCTTGTAACGGTGTGATGACGGTCAACCGGGAATACACCGGTGAAACCCCCTGCGGCATGAAATTTACCACGCTGGCCGGAGTGATGGGCGGTGGCGCATCTTCTCCGGGATTTGTGGGGCACTCCAAGTTCAACATCACCCAGGGGAAATTTATCAAGGGCGATGGCGGCCTGCTTCGCATGGTGTGGATGCCCAAAATCCTTAAGGAAGAGATCCGAGAGCGGATTGAAAAAGCCGGGGAACGGATGGGCGTGCCGGACCTGATCGATCGCATTGCCGATGATACGGTAGGGATCACGGAAGAAGAGATCCTCCCCTTCCTCCAGGAAAAGAAACACCCGGCCCTTGAAATGGATTCCCTTATCGGTTGATTTTTAAACATCGGATCCGTTTATAGTAAACTAAGATATCCCCGTCCGGTTCGAAAGTAAACGCACCGGGCTGGCGGGGAAAATTGAATATCGTAACCTAAGGAGATGGAAATGGCATTAACTGGTATACAAATTTTTAAACTCCTGCCGAAAACCAACTGCAAGGAATGTGGCGTACCGACCTGTCTGGCCTTTGCCATGAACCTGGCTTCAGGTAAGGCGGAGCTGGACGCCTGTCCGTATGTATCCGAGGAAGCCCGGAATCAGTTGGCCGAAGCATCGGCCCCGCCCATCCGGCCGGTGAAGATCGGTAAGGGCGTTCGGGAACGAACCGCTGGCGGAGAGACCGTTCAGTATCGTCACGAGAAGACCTTTTATAATCCTTCAGTCATTGGTGCATTGGTTGGATCCGATATCGCAGAAGCGGATCTATCCGCGAAATTGGCGACCTGGAATGCGTTTCAGTTTGAGCGGGTCGGTTTCAATCTTCGCCCGGAACTGGTTGCAGTCAAAGATGTGGATGGCAATGCTGATGCCTTTGCCGCCACGGCCAAAAAGATTGCCGAAACTTCGGAATTCAATGTCATGCTGATGACCGAAGATATTAATGTGATGAAGGCCGGTGTTGACGCCTGTGGTTTCAAGCGCCCCCTGATGTATGCGGCCACCGAAACCAATGCGGACGATTTTGGCGCCCTGGCTAAAGAAAACGATTTGCCCCTGGCCATAAAGGCTGATTCCGTAGAAGGGTTGGTTCCCTTAAGTGCCAAGTTGACCAAAATGGGAATAAAGGATCTGGTACTCGATCCCGGCTCCAGGGAAATCAAACAGTCTAACGAAGATCAGATTGCCATCCGTCGGGCCGCGCTGAAAGACAGCAACCACGATGTCGGCTTTCCGACCATTACGTTTCCCTGTGAAATGGCGTCCAACCTGGACGTAGAGTCGATGATTGCCGGAATGCATATTGCCAAATACGGGGGAATTGTGATCCTTTCCGATTTTGCCAGCGAGAGTCTGTTCCCCCTACTGGTAAGCCGGTTGAATATCTTTACCGATCCCCAACGCCCCATGACCGTGACCGAGGGAATTTATGAGATTAATAATCCGGATGAAAATTCCCCAATCCTTGTCACCACGAACTTTGCACTGACCTATTTTATTGTCTCCGGCGAGATCGAAGGAAGCCGGGTCCCGACCTGGCTGTTGATCAAAGACTCCGAAGGATTAAGCGTTTTGACCGCCTGGGCGGCCGGCAAATTTGCCGGGGACGACCTGGGAATGTTTGTGAAAAAATCCGGTATCGCGGACAAGGCCAAGACAAGGGATCTGGTGATCCCCGGATATGCCGCCGCAATTGTCGGCGAAGTGGAAGAAGAATTGGCCGACTGGACTGTCACTGTCGGGCCGAGGGAAGCGCCCCACATTCCGGCATTTCTCAAAGACAAATAAACCCGTTAAAGGGAGGGTGTATGTTACTTATCGGTGAAAGTTTAAATGTAATTTCAACCAAGATTGGTCGGGCTTTTAAAGAGCGTGATCCCAAACCGATCCAGGAAGAAGCCCTTTTCCAGAAAGAAAAGGAAATGGATATCATTGACATCAATCTTGGCCCTGCTAAAAAAGACGGCCATGAACTGATGCCCTGGGTGGTTGAAACCGTCCAGGAAGTGGTGCCGGATGTTCCGCTGGCATTAGACACCTCAAACATCGGTGCCATCGAAGCGGCTCTCAAGGTGATTAAAGATGTTCCCGGCCAATCGCATATCGTCAATTCCATTATGGTGCGTCCTGAGCGCTATGAAAAGATGGTGCCCTTAGCCGCCGAGCATGGCGTTGACTTTGTCGCCCTCATGTGGGGACCGGACGGTTTGCCCCGGGATGAGAACGAACGCGCCGCTTTATGTGTGGAATTGCTCTATTTTGCCAATGACGCCGGTATTCCCAATGAAAAAATATGGATAGATGGAATTGTTACGCCGGTAAACATCCAGCAACCCCAGGCCATCTGCTTGATGGAGTTCCAGGGCATGATTGAGGATGTGTCCCCCGGGGCCAAGAGCACTTGCGGGCTATCCAACATTTCCAATGGTCCACCGGAACACTTGCGGCCAATTCTGAACCAGACCTATATGGTCATGCTGGAAAAATACGGAATGGTATCCTGCATTGCTGATCCCAGGGATGCCCAACTTATTGCCATTGCCAAGGGCCAGCGCCAGGATATCGTGGATCTGATTTATGGTATCATGGACGGCAATGCCCCGGATATGGGCAGCCTCTCAAAAGAGTTGCAGGGTTATGCCAAAACGGTGAATGTTATTCTCGGCAAAAGCCTTTATTCTGATTCCTGGTTGGAGTTGTAATAACTCAAATCATTGTTTTATTCCAAAATTCAGGCCCCTTTCTAATTTGGAAGGGGCCTTCTTTGATTGGAAACTAGCGCCTTCTCCTCGCCTGAAACTCATTCAACAACGTACACTTATCTTCAAGCAATTCATCCTGGAGATTTTTTTACCCCCCGATCATAGCTGACGATTTTGACGGTAGGCCCCTTTTTTTCCAGATGTTTGGCCATCACCCTGGCACGGGAGGAATGCCCGGAACCCTCACCCGACACACAGTAGACAATTTTGGCCATCCTTTATTCTCCTGTTTGGGTTTTCGCTTGGTAATCGAAAGGCTTAAGGAAAGCCCTCCTTACCCGGTTCCGCACCCGGATCCACACTCGGTCCCACTCAAGCCAATACCTTCAATTTTATTTATGGTCTTTGATTAGCGCGAATTTCTTTTTTCGGGGCATCTTTTTTATCTGAAGCTCCCGCTTTAACGCGTCAGATCTTGATGCAACGCTTTCTGCGTAAACCAGTTCAACCGGCCGGCGGGATCGTGTATATTTTGCACCGCCAATATCTGAATTATGCGCTGCAACCCGCCGTTCCAGGTCTTTGGTTATCCCTGTGTACAACGTGCGGTCTTTGCAACGGATAATATAAATATACCAAGATGTTAAGCACATCGCGATCTGATTTCCATTCTTATAGTGATAATTGGGCCACCATTTTCACGAGCCACTTTTCATATTCTCCGGCCAGTGCGGGCCATGAAAATCGATCCGTCAATTGTCGAGATTCTTCGCGCCCGAAGGGATCATACCGCCGAAGTAATTGTTGCAAACCCCGAACAAATTGTCCTTCCTGATATCGAAACCGGTTGGGAAAAAGCTCTTTATATGACAGCCGATCCGGGACCAGAGGCCGGCAACCGGCGCGGACACCTTCCAACATTGCCATGCCGAAAAACTCGTGCAGTGCCGTGGAAACCACTATATCACCGCGTGCTAATAAGCGTGCATAGGCGTCTCTACTTTCAACATATCCGAAATGGATAATCTGATCTTTCAGCTTTTCTTTTGCCCATGAAAATATCTCCGGGCGGTTTTGGAAATGTTGTCCCAATACGATCAGTTGAAACGGAATTCCTTTTTCCGAAAGCGCAACCAGGGATGAAAAAAAAGTCTGCGGATCTTTATCATGCTCCCAGCGATGATTCCAGACGATCACCGGTTTTTTATGAGGGTGCCCGGACGTGGGCGCGTTGTCAACGGCATCAAAATCGATGCCCGGATATAAAAAAACATCGGCTTTATCCGCGATACGCTCTGCAAGGTACTGCAATTTCATATCAGCAGCCTTTTTCAGGTAATGCCGGATACCGGATAAAAACGTATCGAGATTGTAGTGGCTGTTAAAGGCCAGAAAATCAGCCGCCAGTGCGGATGTGAAATTAATCGACGTAAACTGGTGTTGCCCGGGATCGTCAATCTGGCCGGGGTAACAAAATTGGTTTTCATGAAAGTAGATGGCGACTGGAAGCTTTATCCCTGTGCAAAAAAGTTGACTGCGCAAGACCGCAACATCAAGGAAAGTGGAGCAGAGTATCCCATCATAACGTTTTCCGGCTGCCACAAGTGAAATGACCCGGTCTGCCATCCAGGGAGCGGCCAGCTGCATGCGCATTTTCCACTTCCGGGCCGGCAGGCTCAAGAGGGTAAAATTAAAATCAAGGTGCAGCCGCAATCCTTCTATAAATGCCCGATGCGAGCCGCCGTAATACGGTTCGACCAATAAAAAATGTGGTTTACCACCCGGTTTACTATGGCCATTCATTTGACTTGCAAGCGACCGGACACGATTGGATACATCTTAGCAGACCCTTTCCTTTTCAACCCGACAATATTCATTTTTCCCTGTAATTTTATACAACGATACTACCCAATCCGTCCAACAGAAAAAGCCAGAAAGAACTGTCCCAGGTAATAAAGGGGCAGCCCTGCCGCGCGGTTGAAAAAAGCGTCTTTCACGAATTGGTGCCGAGCGACAAATAGGTCGGATAGATAAAAAAAGATAGCCCCACCGGCAACGAGCCATCGTCCGGTGGCTGAAAAATGGCTGACGCCCGCTACAGATCCAGCACCGGCAACCATAACGGTGATGGTTACCACATAGGCAATGACCGGACCTTTCATCGAGCCCAGATGGGGTTTCAGCCAGGCATAAACGGTTCCGCTGATAGTGCCGGCCACTGCAAGAGAAATCATACCCCATCCGTTCACATCGGTGATCGAAAAAAAAGCACCCACATAAGCCAGGTGCCCCAATAAAAAAACCGATAGCCCAGCCAGAAACGCTTTGCGGGAATTAAATACCAGGCAGATGTCTCCTGCCAGACAAAAGACCAGGCCGATGACAATCAACCGGGAATAGGCCGGGTTCAGATGGGGCGTGGTCAGTGCGGTCAGGACAAAGATCACCGACAGGAGGGACTTCGTCACCAGGGTGGTATTTGACAATTGTCGCTTTATTGAAACAAGCAGCGTGAAAAGCAACAATATAGCGATAAAGATCATTCCGAATTGCATTTATCTTCTCAAAACGTATTATTCATGGGTGAACCCGTTCATCGTTTTGGGTCGCCACAATCAGGAAAAACACGGCCACCACTATAAAGCATGAGCCGATGGCAAGGGCATAATAAACGGCGCCTAAATGATAGCTGCGTTCGATGACCCCAACCAACCTGACGGCTAATGCGCCCACGCCGAAAGTAAGCACAAACTTGGTGCCGTAGGCAGAGTGGTGGAGACGGGGAGGCGTAAGACGTGCGACCAGCGTGTTTTCGATGGGCTGCATTCCCAAAAGGAAGAAGAAGAAAACAAATGCCAGCAGCACCAGCATCACCTCACCGCCGGAGACCATTAGTACCGCAGCCGGGATGGTGACTGCATGGAACAGCATCAAACTGTAGCGCGGGTCATACCGGTCGGCGATTTTTCCGCCGCAGTATTGCCCCAATGTACCGATCAGGAAGATCATCGATGTGATACCGGTAGCGATGAGATTGTTGCTCAACGGATAAGCCGTCCGGCGCGACATCCATTCAAAAAAGCCCTGCAACTTCAATTCAAAAAAGGCGGGTGTAATGACAGTGGCGCCGCGGTAAACGATCCCGCCTAACATCATGGCCACGAGCAGTATCAGAAAAGGCCTTACCATCCCACCGGTATGGGCCGATTGGGTTTTATTCTCCCCGGTACTTAATTCCCAGGGCGTCAACCGCATGAGGATCAAGCCCAACAGATTGATGCATCCCAGGGCAATATAGACGGCCCGCGGCCCCCACATCCAGTTGAGCAATCCGGCGGCGACAGGCGCTGTGGCCAGGCCCAAATTACCGAACATGCCGTTGATCCCCATACCGATACTGACTCGCTGAACTGTTTTTGAGATAAGCCCCAGGCCGGCTGGATGATATATTCCTGAGAAAAAACCGATTCCGGCCAGCGCCCATGGCAGCTTGTCCGGTGAATCCATGTAAAAGGCGGCGGCAAATGCACTGAACCCGGCGCCCAGATAGTAGATACGAAATAACAAGAATGCCCCCCACCGATCGGCAGCTAATCCCCAGGGAAGTGCCGTCAACCCAAAGAGGAGGTACATGATAAACGATAATTCCAGCACGGCTACCAGATCCATTTTAAGATAAACGGAGATCGGCAGCGCCACGGCCGGAAAAACCAGCATATTGAAATGGCTGATGAAATGACCATAGCTGGTGCTCAGCAGGATGCGTCGTTCATCATATGTTAAATTTGCGCGTGGCATGGGAGGGGGATCCATTGGGGCGTTTTTGTAAAGCAGATCAATCGATACCGATAATAAAATTTTTAACACTATATCCGCTCCCAGGTTCCAAAGTCAAGATGATCACAAGAGTACAACCATATCGATTGTGTTTAAAAAATGATATAATCGGCCAACAAAGTGATACCCCGAGGTGATACCCCATGGACAGGTCAATCGAGCTGCCTTATTATTATATCTACCAGAGCCGATGGGATGTCGATCATCGCCATGGCAGCATATATAAACAGGGAATGGAAAATGAAATTGATCGTGAATCACCTAGCAGGTATCCGGTCTTGCCCGCTGGCGGGGTGGGTGCTTTTGATAATCTTTTTAACCCTTTCCACCCATGGATATGCCGAGACGATTTCCAGAGAAAGCCCGGTGGTACAAGCGGTTCGAAAAATCGGACCGGCGGTGGTTAATATCAGCTCCCGACAGGGAGTCAGCCGGCGCGCCAACCCTTTTTCCGGTTTCAGTGGACATCCGTTTTTCGACTCATTTTTCAAAGATTTTTTTGACCCGGATTTTGATCGACATTACCAGCGCGCGAGCCTTGGCTCGGGGGTGATCATCGACGGCCACAGGGGATATATCCTGACCAACGCCCACGTTATTGAAAAAACGGGAAGCATCAACGTCGTTTTAAAAGACGAAAGAGAATTTAAGGCTCAGATCGTGGGGGCGGATCCTGATTCTGACCTTGCGGTACTGCGGATTGAGTCGGATATCTCCCTGCCCGACGTAAAAATGGGCACAGGTAAGGATTTGATGATCGGTGAAACTGTTATTGCGATCGGTAATCCCTTCGGCTTTTCCCATACAGTGACCACCGGCGTGATTAGTGCTCTTAACCGCACGGTTCGGACAGATAATCGTCTCTACCGGGATTTTATTCAGACCGATGCATCCATTAACCCGGGAAACAGCGGCGGACCCTTATTAAATATTCATGGGGATCTCATCGGTATCAACACGGCAGTCTACGCCAAGGCCCAGGGGATTGGATTTGCGATTCCCATTGACCGCGCCAAAAAAATCATCTCGGACTTAATTCAACACGGAGAGGTGATTCAGTCCTGGATCGGCCTCATCATCCAACCCGTTGATCACGATTTGGCCCGATACTTGAAAATCCCTGATCGGTTGCACCGCAAAAACGGCGGGGTGTTGGTAAAAGAAGTGCTTTCTCCCAGCCCGGCGGGCAAAGCAGGCATCCGTACCGGCGATGCTATCATTTCAATCGGCCATCGTCCCATCGCATCCCGGGCCGATTACCGGGCCACCTTGAAAGAGGCCCCAACCGGTCATACTTTGTCACTAAAGATTTGGCGAGAAGCCCAGCTAAAAACAATTTCCGTTAAAACCGCCCTTTTTCCAAAAGACATGGCGGAAAGCCTGGCTCGGAAAATCCTCGGTGTTTTGGTGGTAGACATTACCCCTAAAGCGCGTCGCCGATATGGCCTAAGCGCTGAGAATGGGGTGATCATTGAGGACCTGGAGCGCCAAGCCCATCTGGCTCGAATTGGTGTACGACCGGGTGATGTAATTCGCCAAATTGATGAAATGACGATCAACACACTGAAGGATTTTTATAATGCCGTCACGCGATACCGTCATAAAGCATCGATGGTGATCCTGCTGCAACGAAATGATCAACTTTATTATTTAACGGTTAAGAATTGAAGGTTCATGAAATCGCTATTATTAACACAATTTGGTAGCAGACCTTTGGCAGGTACGCCAATTCTGCCAAAATATCGATCATTATGTCGGTCTATTTTTCAATTTTCAACCCAAAATACCCTATGAAACCAACCACAAACCAACCTGCCCGCTCTCCCTTTGCCATTAGCAATGTGCAACACTTTATTTTCTTTCGGATTTTCTTTAACGCCCGCTTTTATTACCCAATCTTTACGATTTTGTTTATCGATTTTGGGCTGACCCTGGAACAATTTGCGCTGCTCAATGTGGTCTGGGCAGCGACCATTGTGCTATTGGAAGTGCCCTCGGGGGCACTGGCCGATATCATCGGGCGGAAAAACCTGCTGGTGTTCGCCGGCGGGGTCATGGTGGTTGAGATCGGCTTGTTATGTGTGGTACCGCTGGGCTATTCAAAAATCTTATTTGCTGTATTTTTGATCAATCGTGTTCTGAGCGGTGCGGCGGAAGCCGCTGCCAGTGGTGCCGATGAGGCCCTGGCGTACGATGCACTGGAAAAAGAAGGAAATATCGAAGATTGGAGCCTCGTGTTGGAAAAACAGATGCGCTACCAATCCATCGCCTATATTGGGGCCATGATGCTCGGCGCCGCGGTCTATGACCCGGACCTCATGCAGACGGTTGCTGATTGGCTGGGGATTAACGTCGTATTGACCCAGGCGGTCACATTGCGATTTCCCATCTATTTAACCTTTGGCATGGCGGTTCTCACGCTAATCACGACGCTTCGTATGAAAGAGGTCAACAACCATTCGGACGAGTGCAGGGATATGTCCAAATGTGGTTCATCGGTCGGGGAAGCCTTTAAATTAACCCTTCAGGCCGGCAAGTGGATCTTCAAAACCCCATTCGCCCTGGTAATTATTGCGTTCGGCTTCCTGTTTGACCATGTGATCCGGATGTTGTTGACTTTAAATAGCCAGTATTACAGAGAAATAGAGCTACCCGAAGCAACCTTCGGGCTGATCGGCTCATTCATGGCGATTGTCGGCCTGTTCATTCCCCGGCTGGCCTTGTATCTGACCCGTAACCAGACACCCGCCAAAAACCTGGCGGTTTTGTCAATTGTAACGGTAGCGGGATTGGCGGGGATGACTTTCTTTTTTCCTTATTTCGGCGTTATTCCCGCGATGATGCTGTCTGCGGTCATGATGATGACCCATTTTTTTGTCAGCCACTACTTAAACGAAATCACGCCATCTCATCAGCGTGCGACGATCCTGAGTTTTAAAGGGCTGTCGTTTAACCTGGCCTATGGTGGTATCGGTCTGGTTTATTCGCTTTTGCTGGTCGGGTTAAAAAGAGGTGCCGCCGACCTGCCGGGTATTTCGGCGGACGGATTGGAGAGTCTGGCGTATCGCCAGTCCATCGGTTATTTTCAGTGGTACTTTATTGCGATGCTGGTGATTTTATCGATTTTCGCTGTTGTCTGGCTCCACCGATCCGATGCTTCCATGGCGCCGAGAAAACCCGAAAAATGAAAAACTAAATTCATGTAAAACCCTTTTTCGCCATTTTTTACTGACATGGCATCACATAATGGCGAACACCGACAGGAGAAAACCAATGACAGAATTAACCCAGTACGAATGCCAGAAATGTGGGTCCATCAAAGAAACATCCGATGATACACCCGTGCCGGTATGTTGTGGCCGTCCGATGTTGAAAGATGAGCCGGTCGATGTTTGCGAGCCCGGCTTTGGCGCCGAGGATTCCCGGATGGACAATCTTGGCGATCCTTGCGACGATGGCCGGTCTGGTAAGATTTAACGAACAATTGTATTGATTTATCGATCCGCTTCGACGATATACGCCCTGCTCTGAATTGAGCAACGCATCATTCACTCAACTTATGGGTGGTTACTTTTCCAGATACTGCGTCTTTACCTTGGCCCGGTCAGGCGAACCGTCCTTTAATTGCGGAATTTTGTCTATAAATTTCACAAAACTGGGTTTTTTATACCGGGCAATGCGGTCTCCCACAAACGAAATCAATGTATCTTCGGACAGGGTTTTACCCGGTTTCAGCTGACAGACTGCGCAGATGGCTTCTTTCCACTTGGGATCGGGGACCCCGAACACCACTGTCGTTTCCACCGCCGGGTGCTCACAAATCACTTTTTCCACTTCGGCGGGGTAGACATTTTCCCCACCGGGCTTAATCAATTCCTTGTCCGGCTTGCGACCCTCAAACCAAAGAAATCCACCCGCATCGAAACGCCCCAGGTCCCCGGTGTGATGCCAGCCGTTTTTAAATGTCTGTTCGTTTTCCTCATCCAGGCCCCAATACCCCTTAAACACCATCGGCCCCTGCATGACGATTTCACCCGTCTCACCTGGGGTCACGGGACCATCGTTGTCATCGAAAAGGTCGATCCGGGCAAGGGCAATAGGGCGCCCTGCTGAACCGGGGCGGTCATTATAGCGACCGAGTGTGGCAAGGGCGCTGGTTTCGGTCTGGCCGTACAGGCAATAAAAGGTGCCGTCGGTTCGCTGTTGATATGTGTCTATCGTCTCAGGGTTTTCGATGCCGATCACCGCACGCAACGAGTCGATCCGGGTCCCTGTTTTTTCCTGCTCATCTAACAGGGCCGACAGGATCGGCGAAAAGTCAAACATCAGGGAAATATGTTTTTCGGCGATCAGTTCAACTGCCCGGGGGGCATCAAATTTGGCCATGTTGACATTGAGGGCACCGGCATGAAAACTGGTGGTGGCCATGAACAATCCGGCCACATGAAACAGCGGCAACAGGTTCAGGTGAACATCTTTGCTGGACAAGCCGAACAGGTGCATCAGATGGATGTCGGCACACAGTAAATTCATATGGCTGAGCAACGCACCCCGGGGTCGCCCGGCGACTGCTGCCGTGTGAATAATCACAAATCCGTCATCACTGCTCATTTTTTCCGGTGTAAAAACCCCATCATTGTCCATTACGGATGCGATGGTTGTATATTTACCCGCATCGGGGATCAGACCGAAGAAATGCCTGACCGACGGTAGACGTTCTTTATTTTCATTGATCAACGCCTCATATTCCGAATCGATAAAGAGCGCAACCGGCGTACAATCATTCAGATTGAAAACAACTTCATCGGCCGACAGGCGCCAGTTGATGGGCAATACGATTGCACCCAGGGCGGCAGCGGCACCGTAAATCAGAAAGTATTCAAGACTGTTTTTACCCAGTACGCCGATCCGGTCGCCTTTTTGGATCCCTACTTTACGCAATCCGCGGGCCAGATAGTCTACACGGGACTTATATTCGGAAAAATCAAGCATATCCCCACTATCGGCTTCGACCCATGCAGCCTGGTTTAGGTAGACCCTGGCATTCTGACAAATCAGATCATAAAAGGTAAAATCCTGTAATCCCATGCACATACTCCTTTCCAGTCGGGTTCAAAAAGACGCGGGAAAAAAAGTACAATCATAGCCATCCCCGTGATTTTGGTCAACCCTGTTCGTCCGGATTTTGAACCTTGCCATTTGTTGTGTGCCGGGCACGGCACGTATTCTTAAGGGTGAGCCGAGCACTGTGGGTGTACGGTGCTTGACAAGTCCCTGATCCAGCCTGATGGAGGCGAAGGATGTAGCGGTATGGCAACC
>Ga0056107_100123_pt1 | contig 14859 bp, 12 predicted proteins | sample WorMetcrassitun2_FD_77006 | JGI IMG/M metagenome (GOLD analysis project Ga0056107, IMG submission 77006) | Marine gutless worms symbiont microbial communities from Max Planck institute for Marine Microbiology, Germany - Olavius crassitunicatus.2 ...
AAACAGTTGAACAAGTTCGCCCTGATAGAAGTTTTAAGCGTAAACACAAGGTAAAATTAAAAAAATATCATTTCGCGTATAAACGGATTTCTTAATTCAACGGCATTGAGATTAAACCAATAAGGATATGACGCACATGACCGAAACGAATTATTACAAACAATTAGGTGTCGAAAAAAAAGCGACAAAAGAAGAAATAAAAAAAGCGTACCGAAAACTAGCGATGAAATATCATCCCGATCACACAAAGGGCGACAAGACCGGGGAAGAAAAGTTTAAGAAAATCAGCGAAGCGTATGCGGTGCTAAGTGATAAGGAAAAACGCGCCCAATACGACTCTTTCGGGTCTGCTGGATTTCAGCAGCGCTATTCCCAAGAAGATATTTTTCGCAATTTTGACTTCGGCGACATTTTTCGGGAGTTTGGATTCGGTGGAAAGGGCCAGGGCGGGGTACGATTTACCATGGGTGGGCAAAACAGCCCTTTTGGAAACCGTGGTGGCTTCGGGGGCAGGCAGGCACCGCCAAAGGGAACTGATTTAGTTTATGAGCTGCCCCTTACCTTATTGGAAGTAATTAATGGCGCAAAAAAAACGATCAGCTTTAAACACGAAGGCCGTATCGAAAATTTAACGGTAAAAATCCCCAAAGGAATGATCACCGGTAAAAAGCTGCGTCTTACCGGTAAGGGGGAGCCAAGCGCACATGGCGGGCCGACCGGAGATCTGTTTATCAAGACAACCATTGTAGCCGATCCCGTTATTGCGGTAAAAGGAACCGATCTTTACCTCGACCGGAAAATCAGCTTAACCGAAGCCCTTTTGGGGGCAAGTATTACGGTTCAGACACCAGACGGTATTGAAAAACGGTTGAAAATACCCGCCGGAACCAAACACCAGACACAAATGCGCCTGGCAGGTCAGGGCCTGCCCATCATGAACACGAAACAACGGGGAAACCTGTTCATAAAAATAATCGTTGATATGCCGAAAGAATTGTCCAAAATCCAAAAAGAGCTCGTAGAAAAATTAGCGGAAACGGGTCTTTAAAACCAACTAAGTTTGGATTAAACACTGGACTTAATACACATATTGTATTCGGAAAGAAAAAAATTGGATTGAAAAGACAAGAAACACCTTTAAGCGGAATTTCGCATGGATACCCCGCATCCACTATCCATAAAATTAATTTGACAAAGCCCACCAACGTTGCTTTAATCCAAGTTGAGACATTTCTTGCAAAACTATGTGTCAAAATATTGAGATGATAAGGATTTCAAGCTACGGAGACATACCGGTTGGATATGTCGATTATGTTTGAAAGTTTTAGCGTTCAGTGGATTTGGTGCACTCATAGTGAGGAATCTTTCAATTACAGCTTAAAATTATATCAGTTGCCATATTTTTGGCACAAGTCTTGCTTTATATCGTTTATTAATTATTTCTGAGCTCGATTGGTTTTTTTAACTGGCACACTAAATGTTTTATTTGCTCGATCTTTTCACGGGAGCTAAACATGATCATTACTTGTAAGCAATGCGACACTGGCTACTTCCTTGACGAAGACCGTATCAAGCCCTCAGGCTCGAAGGTCAGGTGCTCCAAATGCCAACATCTTTTTGTTGCCTTTTTGCCCACCGGGGGTGGAGAGGCGCCATTGGCCGCACCGACCCAGGCATCAGAGCCGGCATCTGATCAGGCATCTGACCAGGCATCTGACCAGGCATCCGGAATTCAAACAGCAGCTGCAGCGATGGCAACTATCCCTGTTGCCGCGTCGTTAATCGGATCTAAAGAGAGTGAAGTATCTGTTCCGGCAGCGAAACTGGATGATTTCTCGGGGTCGGATGACAGCGACCTGTCGGGCCTGGTCGCAGAACTTGATGATTTTTCCGGATCCGACGACAATGACCTGTCTGGTTTCGACGACGGTGACCTGGCTGACCTGGCCGCAGAATTTGATATTTTCTCCGAATCCGAGGAGGGTAAATTGCCTGGTATCGCTTCAGGCATTGACGAATCCTCTGGAGCCGAAACCGACGAGATGTCTGACCTGACCGACGGACTTGGCAAATTGTTGGGACCTGACACCACGGTGGGCGAAGATACGGCTGATATGTCCATTGCGCTAGAGGGCGAAAATCAAGAGATGCAAGATCTTACCAGTGAGCTTGATAGTATTCTGGGTTCCGACGATATGTTGGATGAATCCTCTGGCGAGACCGGATCAGGTCTAATTGAAGAAAGCGCTGATGAACTGGGTACCGACCTGATAGAAGAACCGAAATCCGCTTTCCTTGATGATGAATTCGATCAAGTGTTTAGCGACCAAGCGGCGGATGCAACAGATAAAGCAAGTGTCGACCCGGCCAGATATGACAGCAATATAGAGATGCTGGATTTATCGGAGCTCGACGATGAGCTCGATGAAATGTTCATACCGGAAGAAGCGCCTGGCGACAGTTCAGACGTTGAAGCGGCTGGTGATATTTCCATGTCCGAAGATGATATCGACTTGGATACGATCCAAATTCAGGCTTTAGATTCTGAATTGGAAAATATCGAAGAAATCTCATCGAAAACAGATGACGAAATGGATTTGGATTTTTCATCGTCTGATGGCGAAAATATTATAGATACGCAAGACGACAGCGCCCTAGATTTTGAAATTGACGACTTAGAATTATCCGATCCGGATATAAAAGAGTCCAATATAGAGGAAGATTCAACATCGGTAAAAAGTGATTTTCTGGATGCAGATCAAATTGAAGAACTTGACCTGGATTTGGATCTGGATTACCTCGAAAAACAGGACACCGATACCAGCGTTGCGAATACAACAGATGACGCTGCATTAGATGATGATTTCGTTCTGGACACGAAACAGATAAAAGCGCTGGACCTTGAGCTGGACCTTGAAGATGCGCCGGTTGACGAAGTAGATCTTGCCCTGAGCACCCAGCAAATCGACGGGCTTGATCTTGAATTCGATGACTTGGAGACACTACCGGATGACGAAGCGGATCTCACCCTGAATACCCAGCAAATTGAAGAGCTTGATCTTGAGATAGAAGAAATTGAACCATCCGAATCCGTTACAGATGGTTTAGACCTAGAGGAGATTCCGGCAAACGAATCAGATTTTTCCTTAGACACGGCACAGATCAAATCCCTCGACCTGGAGTTGAAAGATACTGAGGCAACCGAATCAGCCCCTGAGAATACAAACGAAGATGCGAAAGAAGATTTTGATAAAGATGCCAGTATTACGCTTGACACCAAAAAGGGAAAGCAAGCGGAAGTGCTCAATATCAACCTGGAGCGTGCTGATTTGGATGAGTCATATGAAGATGAAGAAATTGACCTTCCGATATTAGACGAACTGCTGGCGCCGGCTGAAGTTGTCGACGACTCACTCCTTGAAACAACGTCTGATGAGCCATTGACATTTTTTGACGAAAAAAAATCAACCGAGGAAGACTTTCTCTCTATGGAAAAAGATCCATTACCCCTAGAACCGGAAAGTCCTGTCTCAGAAAAAATTGAGATGGAAGATCTTGATTTAGATTCAATTGAGATGGAAAATGAGACCGGTACTGAAGAAGCAACCAAGCCGGAAACCCCCTCCATACCGGAACCCGATGACAGTATTCGGTCAACTACAGAGGCAACCATCGTGGAACCCACCACCGATTCTTTTTCATCCTTGGAGGAGGCTGCAGTATATCCAGAAACGACGGCGTATCCAGAAAAGAAAAGCCGTAAATCGTTGATTGCACTCTTGATCATCGCATTGTTGTTGGGAGGCTTATATTATGCAATAACCGCGTTGGGTCTTAACATCCCCTATTTAAGTGATCTGATGGGAAATAAAACGCAACAGGTAACAAATGATCCAGGAAACGCCCAGCTCAAAACCCAAGGTATTGACAGCAAATTCATCACCAACAAGAAAGATGGCCGTTTGTTTGTCATCACGGGAAAAGTGATTAATCAATATAACAATACCCGGGGGTCTATCCGGATAAAAGGCAACCTTTTTGCCAAAGGTGGGAAACTGATTAAGGCAAAATCCGTTTATTGCGGCAATTTCCTTTCCGACCTGGATCTGGAAACGAAACCCATTGCCGAGATTCAAAAACATTTATCCAATAAACTGGGAGCGAGCGATGCTGACAGCTTAAAGGTCAGGCCGGTAAAACCCTTCCGTTTATGATTGTTTTAGCCGATCTGCCGACTGATATAGAAGAATTTTCTCTTGAAGTGCTCAGTTCAACTTCGCAGTAAAAACCGCTTGGTTTGCACCAAATATATGGACAAAAATTCTTGGGCCGAGATGCCCGGATAGCGTGGTGCGAAAATATCGGGTGCCACACAATACCCGATTTTCGCAAATCAGCGATACAAGATGGATGGCGTGATAAAATAAATATTTTTGCGCAGCCCATGAAGGTTTTGGGCTTGACTCTACTCCCTGGCACTGGTAGATAGCGATCCAAAAGAATTGGCGATGTAGCTCAGGTGGTCAGAGCATGCGGCTCATATCCGCAGTGTCCGGGGTTCAAATCCCTGCATCGCCACCACATTAAAAGTAACAGGCCGCACACCCGACAGGTTGCGGCCTTTTTTAATGAATAAATCCCGATATAAGAAATAGTTTATCTCCGAGCTTCAATCAAAATGGTGGTACAATTCTTCGTACACCACATGCATATCCATCACACCGGTACCACCCTTAAAACAGAACATTCAGCATCGCCGATGCCAGGATTTCTTACCAGGATTTCTTTTTTATTGGTATCGGTGTTTCGTATCTTCGGAACCACCAGGGCATAGTCGGCATCCGTCATGGTGGGCCCGAGCTTGGGAATCATAATTTTTTAAGCCATCGGTGCTTTAAGTCCTCATTATCGATTTGTAACTGCATGGACGGCCGTCACCACGTCATCCACGCTGGGTAGAACAAAATCTTCCATCAGGGGCGAAAAGGGGATGGGGACATCCTTGGCCCCGATACGTTTGACCGGGGCTTCCAGTTCGTCAAACAACTCATCTTGAATCCGGGCGGCAAGCTCAGCCCCGAAGCCACCGGTCACACAAGCTTCGTGGACAATCACCGCCCGGTGTGTCTTACCGATCGACGCTGCCACGGTATCCATGTCCAGTGGTTTCAACGTTCTCAAGTCCACGATTTCCGCATCGATCTTTTCTTGGCTTAATGCGTCGGCTGCATCCAGGCATAGATAATAACCGGCGCCATAACACAAAAGGGTCACATCTTTACCCTCTTTCTTGACGGCCGCCTGTCCCAACGGAACGATATAATCATCTTCGGGAACCGGCCCCTCCTTGGTAAAGAGTTTTTTATGCTGGAAAAACATGACAGGATTATCATCCCGGATGGCGGCCTTGATCAGCCCTTTAACATCATGGGGATCGCTGGGCACTACCACTTTAAGCCCCGGGATGTGTACAAACCAGACTTCCAACGACTGGGAGTGCTGGGCAGCAGCCCGTATCCCGGCTCCGTCCGGACACCACACCGCCATTGGCAATTTCACCTGGCCGCCGAACATATACCGAATCTTGGCAGCCTGGTTAACCAATTCGTCCATACCGCAGGTAACAAAATCGGAAAAATGAAAATCGATGAGCGCCCGCATTCCGGTAAGGGCTGCACCCACCCCGCACCCGGCGATACAGGCCTCTGAAATGGGCGTATCAATGATTCTACCCGGGAAGTTCTCGGAAATGCCCTTGAACTGGCCAAAAATACCTGCATGGGATACCAGATCCTCACCCAGAATAAATATCGTTTCATCCCGCTGCATCTCCTCTTGCAAGGCCTCTGCAAGCGCTGCGGAACTGGAAAGAATTCTATCAGACATAGGGGTCCCCCTTTACGAATTGATATAGAGATCAGTCAACGCATCCTTAGGTTCAGGGAAGGGACTGGCTTCGGCAAATGCGACGGCTTCTTCTATTTCGGCTTGAACCTCCATCAGGATTTGATCAACGCGCTTTTTTGGCAACACCTGCTCTTTTAATAAGACCTTAGAGAATCTGTTAATCGGGTCCTTTTCATCTTGCCAGCCCTCCACCTCCGCTCCGGTGCGGTATTTCTGGGGGTCACCTTCGAAGTGGCCCTTAATACGATAGGTTTTATTTTCGATAAGGGTTGGCCCCTCTCCGGCACGGGCCCTTGCTACGGCGGCGATGGTTGCCTTTCGAACCGCCAGGATATCGTTGCCGTCGACTTTTTTGCCTGGCATGTTGTATCCGGCGGCACGGCGATACAAATCTTTTACGGAACAGGCATCTTCTAATGGTGTAGTCGATGCCCATTGATTATTTTCAACAACAAAGAGGATGGGCAGCTTCCAGACGGCGGCCATGTTCATCGCCTCATGGACCGGGCCACGATTAGAGGCACCATCGCCAAAAAAGCAGACTGCCACCTGATCGGTTTTTCTCATCTTGATGGACAACCCCCCCCGCACCCGTAATGATGGGAAGCCCGCCGGCGACCACGCCGTTGGCCCCGAGAATGCCGATGGAAAAATCAGCGATATGCATGGATCCGCCCTTACCCTTGCAATATCCGGTTTTCTTGCCAAACAATTCAGCGGTCATTCGCTTCAGATCGGCCCCCTTGGCAATCATATGGCCATGGCCCCGGTGGGTGGTAATCACATAATCATCCGGCCGCAGACTGGAACAAACGCCAACGCTGCTCGCCTCCTGCCCGATAGAGAGATGAATGAAACCCGGTATTTTCCCGGCGGCAAAGTACTCCCCGGCCATGGTCTCAAATTGACGGGTCGTAACCATTTGACGGTACAGATCAAGTAACGTTTTCTTATTATCGGCCATTAATACCTCCTGTTTCCCGACCAGAATAATTGTGTTCGCCTTTTTTGTCTAAATTATTTTTTAATTTAAAACCATATTACCATAAGGCAGCCGAACACCGGCAATCACACCATCAAGGAACCCCCATTGCTGTCGATACAAGCACCGCTAATGTTAGCCGCAGCATTGGAAACAAGAAACCCAATTACTGCCGCCTGCTCTTCCGGAACAGCCCACTTCCCTCGGGGAATAATCGATGCCACCGCGTCAATCTCCTCGGTCGTCGTTGAATTTGTCACCATCGGGGTCAGAGTTGCACCGGGACAAAACGCATTCACCCGAAGTCCCTTGGGTGTTAATTCCCGTGCCATATGACGGGAGAGCCCAACGACAGCGTGTTTGACCGATGTATAATGAGCCCCCCCGAGAAGACTGGATGACCGCCCGGCCAGAGACGCCACATTGACAATAACCCCCCGCCCCTGGGCAACCATACCCCGTGCCACAGCCTGACAACAGATAAACAGACCCCGCAGGTTCACTTTGTACATCAAATCCCACTCTTCAAGCGAAATATCCAAAAAGGCGGTTTTTCTAAGAATACCGGCACTGTTTACCAGAAAATCGATGGGCCCGAAAGCCGCTGCGGTTTCACTGACGACCTGATTGACGGCCGGTTCATCGGTTGCATCCGAGACGAAAATCAGTGGCGGGGAATTTGTTTCTTTTTCAATGATGGCGGCGGTTTCCTGAAGACCGGCACTGTCGATGTCCACCAGCGCCACCCGGGCCCCCATTCGGGCCAGGTAAAACGCGGCAGCCTGGCCAATACCACTGGCCGCCCCGGTAATCAAACCACAGCGATCATTCATTCCACCTGGATTATTAATAGGCATATAAATCCTTTCCGCCTGACCTATTTCCAGGCTTTTGGGTCAAAGGCAATGGCATTGTGAATAATGTCGTTGCCGTCCCTTAATCTTACCATCAGGGCATTGGTTGTATGTTCCATGTGCCTGAGCATGCGTGCCTCCGCCTGCTTCGGTTTTCCCGCCGACAATGAGCGAAAGATTTCCATATGCTCCTGATGGGCGCTTGCCAACATATCGGAGGTAATAATATTAAACGTTTGAAACGCCCAGATCCGTTCGAGAATCCCGCGGCCTATCCCAGCCAGGGGCAAGTTTCCGCTGGCCTCGAGAATCTTCATGTGAAAACTCTGCTCAAGTTTAAGGGATTGAGAGGTATCGCCGGTCTTGATCCACCGGGCGGTTGCCTTCAAGCTGTCAGCCAACTGCTGTCGGGTTTCCGGGTTAATGCGAATAGCGGCCTGCTTAACGGCCAGCTGCTCAATGGCGGTTCGCACCTCGAACAAATCCGCGATTTCCTTTAGATCCGTCCCCTTAACGGCAAACCCCTTCATCGGCACCCGGATCACCAGATATTCCTGCTCAAGCCGGCTAAGAGCTTCCCGAACCGGCGTCCGGCTGATGTCGAGGGCCTCGGCCAACTGCCCAATAGACAAATGCGTACCCGGCTTTAAACGAAATCCGATGATCCATTCTTTTATGCGGGCATACGCCTTATCGGCCAATGATGATTTTGCCATATTCTCCGTATCACCCCGTTATTTTTCCCTACAACCTGCAAGGTTATCGGTTTTCGCCCTGAATCACCCACCTGAAGCTACTATCTAATCACCCAATCGAGTCATATTGGACTAAATATCTTTATGTAAAATAGCTGTCAATAATAATATACGATATAATATATTATTCTATTGGCATCAAGAATGCCTCCCCCAGGCATTTTGAAAAACATTTGCCCTAATCAATTGCGAAAAGGATATCGGTCAGGATCTATCCGCTTTCAACCGTTCAACAATATACCCGTCCATTATCAGATGCACGATGTGGTGAAGGACGCAGACCAATAGCGCAATGCCGTACTGGGGGAAAAGAGAAACCTGTAAAATAATCGAAAGTGTCAGCGTCTTTTGCCCCCCCATGAATAGAATGCTCTCTCTGTCCCCTTTTCCACGTCCGGATATCCGTATTAAAAACCAACCGGAAAGCAACAAGATACCATGATAAACAAAAACCACGAAGACGATCAGCCCCACGTTCAGCCAGCTCTGTATCAATATTCCGCGGGTCTGGGAAAAGCCGATCCACACAATGAACAGGATCAGGCACTGGTTGATGATATTGATTTTATTTCCGATACGCGCATACACTGCGGACAGGAAAAACTTCAAACACATCCCGGCAGATAGTGGCAGGATAACGAGAAAAGCGATCTTGAGCATGATCGCGGTTTTGTCAATTGCCACCGTCGAAAAACCACCAATGGTCATCAACAAAAGTGTAAGCGCATAGGGGATCGTAAAAACGGACAGGCAGTTTGCTAAAATGGTGATGATCAGGGCATGGGCCGCATTTCCCCCTGCGGCTGCGGTCATGACGACGCCACTGCTTAAGGTCGAAGGCATAACGGCAACAAGGAACAACCCGATAAGGATACCGGTATCCATGGGAATCAGTCCAAATAAAACAGCGACTATCGGTGAAAAAATAAAGATATTGATGGCTGCAAGCCATATGCCCTTTACATCCATCAGGCCATTGCGACACTGATCCGGGCGAAGGGCGAAACCGGATAAAAGAAAAATTAAAACAATCACCAGGTCAGGTCCATAGTGGTCCTTCATCCACCTCCCGAATCCCGCAAGCAGGCCGGCACCATCTACAAGCGTCAATAAACAAACCGCGATCAGTCCGAATAGGAACCAATATTTTTTAATAAATTCGAAATATCGCGATGTTGACAAAAATGACCCCATCCATTTTACTTGTCATCAAAGAGTCGGAAAACCACGCCATAAATTATGAATCCATGGATTTTGCGTAGCTCAGCGCCAACCTATAAATAGGTCCGACCAACGCGGCTGTGCTATTTCTCCGCAGCAAATAGCTTGAAGGCTTGGCGGGCAATCTCTTTTTCCTCGTCGGTCGGAACCACCAAAATCTTGACGCGGTGATTATCATTTTGCACCCCGTTCGTAAAACGGTGATTCGCTGAATTTTTCTCCGGATCAATAACGATACCAAACAAATCCAGGTCCCGGCACACCTGCTCCCGAATGCTGGGCATATTCTCGCCGATGCCGCCGGTAAAAACGAGGGCATCAATTCCCCCCATGGCAAATGCATAAGCGCCGATATATTTTTTTATCCGGTAGGCAAAAACCTTGATAGCCGTGTCGGCCCGTCGGTTCCCATCTTCCTTCGCGCTATAGATATCACGCAAGTCGCTACTACCGCCACCCGCAAGTCCTATAAGTCCACTTTGCTTGTTCAGCAAATCATTCATCTGTTGAAGGTCCAGCTTTTTTTCCGCCATGAGATAAAAGACAACCGCCGGATCTAGATCGCCGCACCGGGTCCCCATCACCAGGCCTTCAAGGGGCGTAAATCCCATGGTGGTGTCCACACTTTTCCCGCCGGATACGGCCGCAAGGCTGCAACCATTGCCCAGGTGACAGGTGACCATCTTGAGGAATTTAATGGGACGGTTCAGTATCCGGGCGGCCTTCCGCGAGACATATTGATGACTGGTGCCGTGAAAACCGTATCTTCGTATTTTATCTTCCTGGTAAAACCGGTACGGGAGACCATACAGGTAGGCAGGTTCGGGCAGGGTTGCGTGAAACGCGGTATCAAATACCGCGACTTGGGGAGTACCGATAAAAATCGTTTCACAGGCCTCGATTCCCGCCAGATTTACTGGATTGTGTAACGGGGCCAAGGGGATACAATCATTGATCACATGCTTGGTCACATCAGTAATCATAACGGGTCTGCTTATCTTTTCCCCGCCATGAACGACCCGATGGCCGATGGCGGTTATTTCATTTTTCTCCCGAATAACGCCATGGTCTTTGTCGATAAGCAGCGGGATAATCGCCTTGACGGCCTGGTGTGTATTAGTGACGGGTGTTTCCCGTCCGATACGATCCCCGCGATAATTTTGATAGTGAATCGTGGTATCTTTCAGGCCAATCCGCTCGACCTGGCCCCCGGCGACCTTCTCCAGGTTTTTCCCGAAAAACAAGGTGAACTTTACCGAGGAGCTGCCGGCGTTAATCACCAGAATGACCATATTATGCCTGATCTTCCCGTTCGTCTTGAAGGTGCTTTTCCCCAAGTGAATAAAACTCACGAATAAATTTCTCGTGGGCAAAAAAAGACCAGTGCGCATTTCGCCATAGCCGGGCCGCTTTTTCCTTTTCACCGGATTTTATATGTTCGATCAACTGATCATGCTCGTCACAATTGGTTAATTCCCACTGCTTAATATACACCGGCCGGGGGAAATCATACAGACGCTGTTTGATGGGCATGATCACCTGTTTGAGGGACCGGTTGTCCGACAGGTTTAGAAAGACATCGTGAAAAGCGATATTCAGCTCGTAGTAATTCTGATCAAACTGGTCAAAGCCATCTTTTTTTAGCTGTGCCTGCATCCGCTGATTGAGGCGTTTCATTTCTTTAAGGTGCGTTGCCGTGATCCGGTCAAATACGGACATGATCACGGCACTTTCCAATGCCCCGACAATCTCTAATACATTTTTAATCTCATCGAGACTCAGTTTGTTGAGCACCACCCCGCGTCTTGGGTAAATCGTGACAAAGCCTTCACATTCAAGCTGAATGATGGCGTCCCGCAAGGGGGTTCGACTGATGCCTAAATGGTCACTGATGGCATTTAGCTTGATGAACGCACCGGGTATGATCCGCCCCGCTTGTATCTCGCCACGGAGAAATCCATACACCTGTTCTCTCAAGGATCGAACATCTAAGATCCCTTTCGTTGTCGCATCGCCAGCTTCATGAATCATTCACGAGATCTCCTTTTCCATGGCATATTTCCCATTATTTTTCACACCGTGGAAATATTTACTCGGTGTACGCATCCGCCGCCTCAAGCGCCTGATCCAAGATGGCAATTCCTTCATCTATTTCATCTTTGGTTACGATCAGCGGCGGTGCCAGAGCGATGACATTGCTGGGATTGGCAGCCATGGCCATCATGCCGAATTCCCCGAGCTTTTTGGCCACTGCCAGCTTGGGATTCATCCCCGACTCGATCTTAGCGCGCAGTGGCATAATCGACTCACGGGTCTTTTTATTCTTGACCAGTTCAAGGCCGACAAATAGTCCCAGGCCCCGGACATCACCAATGCATGGGTGTTTATCCATCAATTCCGTCGCTTTTTCAAGAAGATATTTTCCCATCTTTTCCGAATTTTCGATGAGGTTGTCTTCCTGGTAGATGGGAATGACCGCAAGTGCGGCGGCACAGGCGGTAGCGTGACCGGCGTAGGTGGCACCGTGGGCGAAGAACTGTTCTTTAAATCGATCCCCGACATGTTTTCTGACGATGGTGGCACCCAGGGGTAAATAGCCGCAGGTCAACCCCTTGGCCATGGTCATAATATCGGGCACTACATCCCAATGGTCCATGGCAAACCATTTACCTGTCCGGCCAAACCCGCTCATCACTTCATCAGCGATCATGAGGACCCCCCATTTATCACAGACGGCTCTCAATTGGGGGAAATACTCGGGTGGCGGCACGATGATACCGTTGGCGCCGGTGACCGGCTCAAAAATAATCCCGGCGACCTTATCTTCACCGCCTTCAAGCTCGATAACCTCATCGACATATTTGACGCATTGCATATCACACGCCGGGTACGTTTGTCCGAACATACATCGGTAGCAGTATGGTTGCGGTACAGTGACCATTTCCGTTCCACCCAGCACCTGGGCCCATCCCCTGGCATCTCCGGAGGATAGGGTCATGGAGGTGGCCGTTCCACCGTGGTAGGTCCGATAGCGGGACAGCATCTTCCGCCGGCCGGTATATTGATGACAGATCTTAACGGCCGCTTCATTGGCCTCTGTTCCCCCAAGGGAAATAAAAGAACGGGAGAGGTCACCCGGTGTAATTTCTTCCAGCATCTTGGTTAGCAGCGCTCTGGGTTTGTTGGATAAACTGGGAGCAAAACTCGTTAAGGTTTTGGCCTGTTCACAGATGGCATCGACCACCCGTGGGTCTTGATGGCCAATATTGTGGCTCACAAAGCAAGAGCTGAAATCGAGCCGTTCCCTGCCATCTTCAGTGGTGAACCGAACACCTTTGGCTGAAACCACCCGTGGGGGCGACTGGGCCGGCTGGTATGACCAGGATTGAAAATTATTTTCCACTTCATACCCATCAAGATCTTCCTTGCTTGAGGGAATATTTTTTAAATCGATCATCGCTTTGTCTCCTTTAGTCAATGATTAACTATAAAAACCAAAAGCGCCCTCTCCTGTGATAGGAGAGGGCTGGTTTAGTGTGGACAAGAATGGAATATCAAACAGCTATTTTCCCCTCTGCCTAGGCACCTTTTTGGGGACGCATGTCAACTTTATCAACCCCTGCAACAGCAACCGGTGTTGTCATGGCATCACGGCGAAACGGTTCACCCAGTTCCTGGTTCGTCAGCACCTCGATAATAGTGGTCTTTCCCTCTTCCATCTGCGCCTTGATGGCCGTATTCAGTTTCTCGGTCAGATCATCCATGGTGGTTGCCCGAACACCAATTAATCCACATGCATTAGCAATACCCGCGTAGGAGACATTTTTATCCAACTCAGTTCCGACAAAGTTATCATGATACCAAAGGGTGGTGTTCCGTTTTTCAGCACCCCATTGAAAGTTACGGAAAATAATCATGGTGATGGCAGGCCATTCGTCGCGCCCGCAGGCGGTCAGTTCACTCATTGAAATACCGAAGGCACCGTCACCGGCAAAACCGACCACCGGAACATCGGGCTTTGATATTTTTGCCCCCAAGATGGCCGGAAATCCATAGCCACAGGATCCGAACATGCCAGGTGCCAGGTATTTGCGGCCTTCTTCAAAAGTTGGGTAGGCATTACCGATGGCGCAATTGTTTCCGATGTCTGATGAGATGATCGCTTCCTTTGGCAAAGCGGCGATGATCCCCCGCCAGGCCATGCGCGCGGTAATTTTTTCGGGCTCTCGATTTTGGCAACGTTCGTTCCATGTGGTACCTTGATCATCTTCTTCATGATCCATCGTTGCCAGCTCTTTGTCCCAGTCGACTTTGGCTTTTTCCACGGTTGCCTTACGCGCTTCTCGGTCTGTATCGCCAGCCGTATCGGACAGTTGTGATAGGATGGATCTGGCCACTTTTCCGGCATCTCCGACAATCCCCACCGTGATCGGCTTGGTAAGACCGATGCGATCGGGATTGATATCAACCTGGATAATCGCCGCATCGGTTGGCCAGTACTCCATACCAAAGCTTGGCAGGGTCGAGAAAGGATTCAACCGGTTTCCCAGGGCCAGGATAACGTCGGCCTTGGATATAATCTTCATCGCGGCTTTTGAACCATTATACCCCAAGGGTCCCAGGAAGAGCGGATGGCTGCCGGGGAACGCATCATTGTGCTGATAATTGCAACAAACCGGGGCATCCAGACGCTCGGCAAGGGCGATTGAATCATTAATTGCGCCCCCGATGACCACACCGCCACCGTTGAGGATGACGGGGCACTTGGCGTTAGACAAAAGCTTGGCTGCGCGGTCGATAGCTTCTTCGCCCCCTGCCGGCAGTTCAAAATCGATAATGGGTGGCAATTCAATTTCAACGACCTGGGTCCAGTAATCACGCGGGATATTGATCTGGGCGGGCGCGGAAGCGCGCTTGGCACGCATGATCACCCGATTGAGGACCTCGGCTATACGAGACGGATGACGAACCTCTTCCTGGTAGGCCACCATGTCTTCAAACATCGCCATCTGGGGAACCTCCTGAAAACCGCCCTGCCCCATGGTCATGTTTGCCGCCTGGGCAGTGATCACCAACAAGGGTGTGTGGTTCCAGTAGGCCACTTTTACCGGGGTAACAAAATTAGCGATACCCGGGCCAT
>Ga0056107_100125_pt1 | contig 14696 bp, 16 predicted proteins | sample WorMetcrassitun2_FD_77006 | JGI IMG/M metagenome (GOLD analysis project Ga0056107, IMG submission 77006) | Marine gutless worms symbiont microbial communities from Max Planck institute for Marine Microbiology, Germany - Olavius crassitunicatus.2 ...
TCTTTGTGGATGTTTTCGTCGACACCCTTATAAAGGGAAAGCGCCTTTTTTTCGAGCTTTATCAATTTCACACAAAATAAATTACACTACCATTTTAGCCATGCCTGTTTTAGCGAAAATCAGATAGAGAATCGGAAATATGGGAATCAACCAGAACAAAAGGCTTGCCAATATGCCTTCATACAAGTTGTTCAGGGTAAATAGCTCCCGCTTGCCCGCCATCACACGAGACATGAAAAACTCAATTTTCCTTTTGGATTTTTTACAAATACCGTCCACGACAGCAAGCGTAAGGCTGGGATGAAAATTGTTAAAATTGGATGCCATGTCCAGGCTGAAAAATCCCCGGATATCATACCCCTTGAACAAGAGGACCAAGGCGGCAAAAAAGTTTGCAAAACCGGCCGCGCCCGGTATCTTTACAGGTCCAATCCATAAGGCACCGCGGGTGGCAATGCTCAGAACCTTTGCTTTCTTTTGCCGGGGCATTTTGAACAAAAATTTGACCATGGACCAAGGCGGCATAAATCCGTGCGTGGGAAACAAGACAATGGTCAGCTGACGGTCAGGATGTTTAAAATCTTCTTGCAAGTCAGCATGTTCGATAAATTTAAGACGAGTTGCCATTCCGTTTTTTTCAAAAAGGTCTTCTATCCACCGCGCCACCCGAAAGGTATTGCCGGTACCGCTTAAAACATAGAGCAATGAAGTGTCGAATGATTTCATTTCATATCCATATGATTCTTATTCCGCTTTGGTTTAGGGAATCGCTATCTGTATTTCTTTTCCTCGAACTAAACTTATACCCAACCAGAAAGCCCATACTGGAGCTAAGATTAGATAGATCATCAATCCTATAAGAGCGATGTTTTTTAACTCAAAAACTTCACCAGCAAACGCTGTCAAAGTAAAAATTCCTAAAATTATCGTGACAATACCTAATGCCTTACGCTCCGATTTCATAGTAAAGCCTATACCAACCCACCAAATACCAGCCAGTAGGAATTCTAGGTAGCCCCAAATCCCCCCATATACCATTTGTGTTGAATTGGTGAAAACAATACGATAAATCTCCTTAACTGGTTCATCAGCAATAGCATAACCGGATAGTAAAGTAGGCCAAATCTTCGCTAAAATAGCGGCACCAACACTCCCGGAAAATATATAAGCCAAACCACAAAAAGTAAAAACACTCATCCAGTAAGGATTTTTTATCTTTAACCAATGATGAATAAGAAAAGCCGCTGGTATTAATAACAAATAATACCCTAATAGATCGGCTAACCATGACCATTTCATTAAATAACCAGCTTCTGCTCCAGCGTTAATGAAAAAGTAAATGTCGGAAAAATCTTGTGAGTTACTTCCTCCAGCAATCCAGGTTAATGTAAAATTGGTAAAGGCAAAAGGAACTGAAATGATGGTCAGCCACCCTACTACTTTTTTAAATGAATTTAGTTGTTCCATAATTCTTCTCCTGTCGATTTATATATTGACAGCCCCTTCAGTCGAATGTAAAAAATTAGGCGTTTTGAGCTATATATTTATTTTAATATATCTTTTATATAGAAATTGATGAGCTGTTCAATTGTCTCATTGGCAGCAGCCGGCAATCAGTATTTTCGTTTTTTCATACTTCTTCTCTCAAATTTCAGGCTATAATATTAGCAAACTTTGAATAAAGGCTTTGTAAGCTTTTTTAACTTCTCTTTTCCCCAAGGGCTTAAACCCCAAAGCTTCATACAAAATGATACCGTCCATTTGAGCCATAATTGCGTAAGCAGTTGGAAGTAAATTAACGAATTTGAATTCCTTTTTTTCAACTCCATATTCTAAAATCGAAATAACACCATCCAGATACTGTTGGTACACCTCTTGATAGACCGCCTGAAGCTTTTCATTTTGTTTCATATGAGAGTAAAAATGGATGAGTAGACCAAAAAACTGATCTTCGGGCAAGGTGATCATTGTTTTGTTTTTGTCTTGATGTTTCGAGTCGCTTTTTAAACGCTCAGATTCCTGAGGAGTTGTTTTGGGGAAGATAACAACATCAATCATTGCTTCCAGCATTTTTAAAGCAGATGTCTCTGCGCTTAACGCGTCATCAACTTTTTTATTGTAATGATCCAAAAATGCACGAAAAGACTGAAGAATCAAATCTTCTTTGCCTTTAAAATAGTAACTAACGACACCTTTGGAAATTCCAGCTTTTTTTGCTACAGATTCAAGTGTTAATCTCTCAAAACCTGATTCTGAAATGCACCCCAACGTGGCATTTATAACTTGATTTTTTCGAATCGGCCCCATCCCAACTTTTGGCATACTCTCTCCAAATAATTTATTTATTCTGACTGGTCAAATTAAAAATACTAATGAAATATAGTTTTGTCAATAAAAAGTTACAATTTTTTCAAATTATTGAAATCAAACGATAAAATAATAACTGGTTGGGGGTGGTGGTATTTATTTATTCTGACCGATTAGAATAAAAAGGTATGGACTAATAAATTCTTGTCTTTTCTTGGCATTCTGTCTCACTTGCTAGTATACTTGCACTTGACTGCTCATTGCCCGAGCTGGGTGCCATGATACTATCCTGAATGATGGAAGTAATCGTCTCTACTGTTACACGGGAGAATCTTTAAACTGGGGGGATTGGGGACGGGGGATTGGGGACGTAATTGACTAAGTATAATAAAACCGTACGTGCAATTTTTCCAACATAACCCTACGATAACTTCGCTATAGACCATTCTCCTTCCACCTAAAAAAATATGGGACAGACAAACAATGATCTATATCTCCATCCAACAAGGATATACGTTGAAACAATCAACAAATTCCCCATAAATCAGCAAATAAGGGGGTACGGAAATGCCACGATTTGCAAGAATGGTTAACCCTGAGGAAAAAACCGTGTACCATGTAATGACCCGAACCGCACTGGATGGCTTTCCTTTTAAAGGTGTTGAAAAGGATGAATTTGTCAATATCGTCAAACGGTTTAGTCAAATATATTTTACTGATATCCTAGGGTTTTCGATTATGGGAAATCACGCACACATCCTGATCCGAATGATTCCGGACAAACATTTTTCAAATACTGAAATAAAAAAGCGGTATGCCCGGTTTTACGGCGATGATGCCGTGTTTCCTGTTGAAGATGATCCTGATGGGGATGAAAATGTTAAAGGAATCTTATATTACCGGCAAAAATGGTCGAGCCTTTCGAAATATATGCAGGAAGTCAAACAGACGTTTTCAAGATACTATAATAAAAGACACCATCGGCGGGGAACGCTTTGGGGAGAACGGTTTAAAAGTGTCATTGTTGAAGAGGGAAACACCCTGATCAACTGCCTGGCCTATATCGACTTAAACCCTGTACGGGCAGGGATTGTAGAAAAGCCCGAGGATTACCGGTGGAACTCAATAGGGTACCATCTGCAAACCAAAAACCGTGACGACTTTCTTTGCCTTGATTTTGGGCTGAAAGAATTCAATGTGATGAACTCAAAAGAACGATTTCGGCGATATCGAAAATTTTTGTACGAAAAAGCGGCAAAAGGAAATGAGATCCAGGAAAAAACCCTGAATAAAGAGCGTAAAAGAGAATTTAAGCTAAGCAAAATCAACCGATTCACGCATCGAACCCGCTATTTCACCGATTCCGGTATTATTGGTACCAAGGAATTTGTTTCCCAAAATTATCATCGATTCAAACATCTATTCCAGTCAAAGAATGAAAAAATACCCATGCAAATTAAAGGGCTTGTGGATGTTTACTCATTAAAACGGCTATCGGAAGCCTGATCGTTCTGCCTTACGGTTAAGGCTTGACCGGACCGAATTTAGAAGTTCGCCCGCCGATAATAGTCAAAAGCCTGGTCTATTGATGAAGCATGAAATGCCTATTATTAAAAGACAAATTGCGCTAACTGCGGGGTTTGATGGTTCTGTGGATAATAAAATTTCCGCACCTCCCGATAAAAAACCTAAATATATATTTCTTGATATATACCTTGACACCTTCTTTAGATGGTATATACCTTTTAGTATAAACCAATAATGAAGAGGAGGCGATTATGAAAACTGCCAAATTGTTTAGAAATGGGCGAAGTCAAGCAGTTCGCTTACCCAAAGTCTATAGATTTGAGGGAAATGAGGTCTATATAAAAAAAGTGGCTGGAGGGGTATTATTAATTTCTAAAAATAAATCTCTGTGGGATCTTTGGGAAAAAAATTTAATGAAATATGAAGCGCCATTTATGACGGAAAGAAATCAGCCAAAATTACACCAAAAGAGAGAGAGCCTTGATTAAATATTTAATTGATACCAATATCTGTATTTACATAATGAATAAACGCCCGATAGGGATCATTCACAAGTTTAAGCAGTTTGATGTTGGCGAAATTGGTGTGTCAACAATTACAGTTTCAGAGTTGCAGTATGGCGTTAGTAAAAGCAAAAATCGCAGGTCAAATAAACAACGCATCGACGAGTTTCTTTCTCCACTTGAAATCCTTCCATACGACGAAATTTCTGCCACTATTTATGGCGATATTCGTGTTCAATTAGAGAAATGCGGGGAGCCTATCGGTCCACTCGACCTGCTGATTGCGGCTCATGCCTTAAGTAAAAATTTAGTCTTAATTAGTAACAATGAAAAGGAATTCAAGCGAGTTAAAAATTTGAAAGTCGAAAATTGGGTTAAATAGGGGGAAGGAGAAAAATGAAGACACGCGTAACTATTCTGTGTGAAAATTCCGTGGAAATCCCTTTTGGTATCATCGGTGAGCATGGCTTTGCCTGCCTGGTTGAAACGGATAAAGGCGATTATCTTTTTGATACCGGCCAGGGAATGGGTCTTGTTTCCAATGCGTTGGCACTGGGAAAGGATTTAAAAAAGATAAAAGCAATTATGATCAGTCATGGCCATTATGATCATACCGGTGGGCTACCGGCCGCGTTGAAAATAAAAGGCCCCGTGGATGTATACGGTCATCCCGGTATGTTTTTTGACCGGTTCTGGATCAAAGATGGGGTCAAGCGATACATTGGGATTCCGTATCGCCGGCCTTTTCTTGAATCATTGGGGGCACAGTTCCAACTAAACAAGGAGATGGTGACCGTGGGCCCCGGCATATATCTTACCGGCGAAATCCCCCGGTCAACCGCCTTTGAAAAAAATGACGCCAATATGTCAGTACATCCTCCGATGGGTGAACCCATTCATCCCGACCCGATCCAGGATGACTTGTCCCTGGTTATTGATAGTGACAAAGGGCTTATTATCATCTTGGGATGCGCCCATGCCGGCATGGTAAATATCATCCATTACGTGCTTGAACAGATGGGGCGTGATCGGATCTACGCCATCATTGGCGGGACGCATCTTGGTTTTTCCAGTGGCGACCAGTTTAACGAAACTATCCTCGCGATCGAAAAATTCCAAATTGAACGGATTGGCGTTTCCCATTGCACGGGCCTGGCCAAGGCGGCAATGCTTTATAACCAGCTGAAAGATCGTTTCTTTTTCGGCAGCGTCGGGTCTATGCTGGAAGGATAAAAGCAGATATCGGGAGATGAAAAATGAGCGATGACCCACTGTACTTTTTCAGATGCCCCAATTGTATGGCAAAAAACCGAATTCCATCCAGCAAGACGGACACCATGGCCAAATGCGGCAAATGTGCCACGCCCCTTGAAACCAAAAACCTGTTTTTACCGCAACCGGTTATCATCGTGGATGGAAATTTCGAATCGCTGGTGATGAAATCGCCCCTGCCGGTATTGCTCGATTGCTGGGCGGGTTGGTGCAGTGCCTGCAATATACTCAGCCCAGCGATAGAGGCACTGGCCGAAGAATGGAAAGGACGGGTTCGCGTGGGCAAGCTCGATGTGGAAGCCAACCCGTTGTTGACCGCCCGGTTTGTTCTGCGCAGCCTTCCCACCTTACTGGTTTTTGATGGCGGCCGGCTAAAAGACACGTTGATCGGTGCCCTTCCCAAGTCCCAGATTATTCAGAAGATGGCCCCTTATATTTGAAATGGATTGCGCAGACAACATCCGGTGCCGACAACTTAGTGAAAAAATCATCGCGCGCCTGGCCACGGGAATTACGGCGGAAAAGGCGGTGTGTACCTATATCGACAGCACATTTTCAAATCCGGATATAGGAAAACTCAAATCAATTATCGAAGATGAAGAAAATCCGGAACGTGACTCGCTCATTGACCTGTTATTATTTCCCGATGATGCATTTCACCTCGCGTTGGAGCCATTTCTCACAAAAACCAGATTCACCCGATCCGACCCGGAGACAGTGATATGTCTCTTGTCCGAGGTAACGCCACCGGTAAAGGTTTTTCTGCCGATTTTTGATACCCCCCTGGTATTGGACCTGATCCCATGGGCTGCCGAAGAACTGGTTCGGCGGTTAAATATTTGCTGGCAAACCGACCCATCACTGCAGCAGGTGATTGATAGTCGCATGGCCCTTGGCCAACAGATGGCCATTTACGTCCAGCTGCGAAATGCCCATCTAAGGATCGGCCCACTTAGAACCCGCTTGCTGTGCCGCTTTTTCATGGCGTTAGACGAAACGCAAACCAATTTTTGGAACTATTTAGATTTTGTGGTCGGATTTATCTCGCAGATTAATGCAGGAGATGGGTATCAACAGCTAATGAAAGAGAAACATCACTATATAGCAGCATCGCAATACGCGTTGAAGTTTGAAAAAATGCGATCGAAAAGCAATATGGAGACCCTGATGCTCCAGGGGGTCCGGGCACCTGCTATTGGCGCCCAGGAGGCCGTGTATCAAATCGATATGATAGACAGGATTGCCATCGCGCTTTATGGTCGAACCGAATCATCTGGGCCCGATTGTCATACCATCGGTTGGAATTAATCCTGTTTTTGGTTTTAGTTCCGGCTTTTCGGTTGACGACGTTTTTTGTTGCTTATAAAAAGAAGAAAGGCGATTAAAGAAAAAATTTCAACCACCTTCTCTTTCTCTGAAGTTATTTTTTTATGGTCGTCCAGGTTTAAATATCGGCAGATCATCAAACGACTAAAGGCCCTGGGGTTTGTCTTTGATCGACAGGCCTCGGGAAGCCATGAAATCTGGTACAGCCAGCAGGCCAACCGTTACACTACCATTGCCAACCATGCCGGTGATATGCTGGAGGGGATCTTGCGAGCTATTCTTAGAAAAGCCGGGATAAATCCTAAAGAGTTTCTGAGAAAAAAATAAGGACGCCGCTTGGTTAATTTAAAAGCTCCACCTGTCATGCCCCTTGCGGCTGCTGACATAATCCAATGGGCTTTTTTCTGCCAGATCCTAAAAACCCCCACAGCTCCATCCGATAAGACGGATTATGTCATCAGAGGCAAGAAGTCATGCCAGGCAAGCAGTGGATTCTGATTAGGATGATTAAGTCATTGTTGGTTTCGCTACGCTCAACGCCAACCTACGGAATCCGACCTACGCGGCTGGAAGGATGTCCGGACCTGATGATGCGCGAGCCCTTAAATCCCAGGGAACTCATCATTATCGTTTAAGCAATGGTATCGGCGACGGACACAAAATTTGCATTTCCGGCAGGTCCGCGGGCGCGCAGTACCCTTTTTCGACAAATCCCCTTTGCATCCCAGTTTCCGTGATCACCTGAAGGTGGGTATGGTAAAACCAGTTGCCGTTTTCGTGAAAGTCGCCGATTTTGGCAAACGCGTCCCCTGCAGATAATATTGTTCCATCGGTGGGGAGCGACCCTGTATTTAAATGTCCGTATAGGCTGTAGAAGGTCTCCATCCTTTCTACTTCGTGCTTAAGCACTACATATCCGCCGTAATTACCGTTTCCTTCTTCATATCCGGACTGGTCGACAATCCCTTTTAGCGGTGCATGAAGAATGGTTCCCAGCGGTACGATAATATCAAGCCCGAGATGGTAAAATCGATTTTCGGCGACCATTTGCGGGCAGTTTTGAAGAAGACGTTTTCGCGGTTCCAGGTAATCAGCGACGCCCCAGGCGTACCGGTCCCCCATGCGTTTTTCCAGCCATATTTGAAACGCCGGTTGATCGCTGAAATCGACTCCGGTCAGCATCGTGTTTTTATCCGAAAGATCGAGGATAAACGGATCGCTGCTGAGATCGGGAAAGATCGGTGCATGATCGATGTTTTGATTGTAAAGCAAAAAGGGGTATTTCATGTCATCTGCCTTCGATTTGAGCAACGAAGTTTTCGCCTGATTTTACTTTGTATCATAAATAGATTTCATTTCAAGCCGATTCGGATGATTCTTGCTGAAGGCCGATCGATAGGATATGATAAATGCTGTTCGAACTTCGGATTAACGCAAGGATCTTCATGACTGATACCGTCATAACAATGGGTCGCTCCATTGTCCAGCACGGCCCGCTGAATAACCGTGTCTATTTGATGTCACCTGACCCGGGGGATGTGCCGTGGATCGTCGAGGAATTATATAATTTGGCATCTACGAACGGGTATTTCAAAATTCTGGCACGGATTCCGGTATCCATGGAGGGGATATTCAAAGGAGCCCAGTATGTTCGGGAAGCCGTGGTACCCGGTTATCTGATTTCGGGAGAAGACCTCCTATTTGTATCCAGGTTTCTTCGGGAAGCACGTGGCCGGGAGAATCATCCGGATCGCGTTGCTCAGAATTTGACATTGATCAAGAAATGCACCCGGCCTCATCCCGTTTATCGGCATGATCTACCAGCGATTCGACCGTGCAATCAAAACGATTGTATGGAAATAGCCCGGATTTTCCGGCAGGTCTTTGCCTCTTATCCGTTCCCTGTGGATGATCCCGATTACCTGGCCCATACCATGGCATCCCATACCCGTTACTTTTGTATGACCGAGAACGATCGGATCGTGGGTTTGTGCGCGGGTGAAATGGATATGGACAATTTAGCGGTGGAAATGACCGATTTTGCCGTGGTGCCTGAGATGCGGGGCCGGGGGGTGGCTGGGCGTCTGCTGGCGGAGATGGAATATGATATGCGTTTCCGGGGGATGCGTACCGCATTTACCATTGCCAGAACATTGTCACCGAGAATTAATCTTGTCTTCAAGCAGATGAACTATCACTGGAGCGGCGCTTTGGTCAATAACACCCATATTTCCGGTGGGATAGAAAGCATGTGGGTCTGGTATAAGCGGTTGGTGGAATAAACCCGGTTGACGAACTCACCCGGACCAATGGGATTATCCGGTCCTTGCAGGACATCGGACATATCAATTTCAGGGTGCCCATTTCCGTCACAATGGCCCAATCAACGTCGCCCATGTGATCGATATCGCCGAATGAAATTAGCCAATTCGATCGAGCCTATCGAGAATAAACAATCCGGCCATCGAAAATGGTCATGTCCACGGCCGTATCGGCGATTTCCATGGGGTCGATTGTGTAGAGGTTGCGGTCGAGAACAATCAGGTCGGCCTGTTTACCGACAGTAATACTGCCGAGTTGATCGCTCAAACCGTGAACCGAGGCAGGTGTCAGGGTATAGCCACGAATCGCTTCATCAACGCGAATTTTCGATTCCGGATACCAGCCACCGGAGGGAGTGCCGTCTGTTCTTTGGCGGGTGACGGCGGCATGGATGCCGATTAAAGGACTGGGATCGCACACCGGGCAGTCAGAACTAAGCATGGCCGGAATTCCTGCATCGATCAAATCTCGAAAGGCATAAGTCCATCGACCCCGGGAGCCCACCGACGCGTCAATCATCTTCATATCCAGGGACATGTTGTGGGGTTGGACGGATATGGCTACGCCGGTGCGCGCCAATCGTGGGATATCTTTGGGACGAATCATCTGGACATGCTCGATGCGATGATTGATTATTGCCGATTCGGTATCGGCTTCAGCGCCGTTTTTTTCCTTCATGCGCGCTTCGAACATTCGGATCAACTCGCCATTGGCCCGGTCTCCCACGGCGTGAATCATAACGGCCAGCCCCGCCGATTCGGCCTTCGTAATTGCTGAATTGAGATCCGCAATAGCGATCAGAGGCATTCCGTGATCAGCGTCTATATAGGGTTCGTAGAGCCAAGCCGTACGAGCACCCATGCCGCCGTCGGCGAAAAATTTCACGTGACCGATCCGTAAGCGATCATTTCCGGCACCAGCCCGAAGGCCTTGGGCAATGGCTTCGTCCAGTTGTTCGCCGGCCAGGGTTACCCAGCAGCGAAGGTCGAGATCTTTGTTTGCATCCAGGTGTTGCCATGCACGAAGCGCCAAATCACCGTCTTGATCGTTCATCAACCGGGTGTCATGGATGCCGGTTATCCCCAGACGGTGGAGTTCGGAAACGGCATCTTTCAGTGCACCGGTTGCTTCCGGGTCCGATGGGGATGGAATGGCATCCCGGACAAGATTAATCGCCAGTTCCCGGAGGATGCCGGTGGGCCGGCCGTTTTCATCCCGTTCGATGAGGCCATCCTTAGGATCAGGTGTATCATCTTGAATACCGGCGGCTTTTAATGCGAGGGAATTCACGGCCGCCAGATGCAAGTCGCAACGCCACAGAACCACCGGGTTGTGCGGCGAAATGGCGTCCAGATCCTGACAAAGCGGCATGCGGGGTTCCGGCCAGTCTGCTTCGTTCCAACCCTGTCCGATCACCCAATTTCCCGGCGCCAACCGGTTGACCCAGGATTCGACCTTTCGACGTAAATGATCGAAAGAAGTAACGTTCGCCAAAGCGAGATGTTGCCGGTTTAGGGCCCATTCGAAGCAGTGAAAATGTGCATCGGTCATGCCAGGTAGGACCAGCTGACCGCCAAGATCGATGACTTTGGTATGGTTCTGATGCATCGATTGAGTGGCATCTCGGTCGCCAACGGCCAGGATCCGGCCCTCGCCGATGGCGACCGCGCTGGCCAGGGGAATCAAGGGATCCTGAGTGTAGATATCACCATTTATCAGAATGAGATCCGGCCAAGATCTTTTTTGACTCATAACAGGTAACCGTTTGGAAACGGGTCACGGGGATCGATGACAAATTCATGCGCACCGGTAATGTAGGCACTACCCGTAATTTCAGCAATCACTGCGTCAATATCGCCGATCCGTGTTTTTTCGATCAGCCGCCCCTTAAACGTCGTACCGAGCGGACTGGTATTGATATAGGGCTGGTTGAGATCGAGCAAGCCTTTGTGATGGAACAATGCCATTTTGGCCGTGGTTCCGGTTCCACAGGGAGAGCGATCGATATGATTTTCACCAAAAACGACCACACTGCTTCCTTGGGTTTTTTCATCGCTATTTGAATCATAAAATTCGGTGACATCAACGGTTCGAACGTCGCTGCGCAAGGGATGGCTAATCGTTAATTGTCGATCGGCAGCGTCGATAATGGCCATCCCCATATCGATCAATTCCTCATGGTCTTCTTGGGCCAGGGAAATTTCCAGCTGAGCGACATCCACCATAGCGAAAAAGCCGCCCACACAAACCAGGTCAACCTCAACTTGACCCATTTTATCCAAATCGAGCGGACAGCCCGTTTGCCGAACAAAGGCCGGTACCATTTCAATGGTGACCGATTTCACCTTGCCCGCCTTAACAGTTGCGGCGGCCCGGACCGGTCCCGAAGGCGTATCCACGATCATCGGATGGACCCCCTTTCTGGCCGGTATTATTCCCATTTCGATAACCGTCGTAACCGCGCCGATAACCGCATGGCCACACAGGTAGGGATATCGCCGGGCATCCATATAAATTAGCCCGAAATCAGCATCGGTGGTTACCGGTTCGGTGAAGAGCGCGGCAAATATGTTCCGGTGGCCCCTTGGTTCCCGGGTCATCAAGAGCCGGATATGATCCAGGTTTTCCATCAAGTAGAGACGTTTGTCGGCCATGGATCGTCCCGGTAGTTTTTCATGACCGAAAATTAAACGGGTGGGTTCGCCGGCGGTGTGTGAGTCAATGGTCACTGTGCGTGACGGAAATCGATTTGATAGCGTTTCAGTTATCCGGGAGAAATTCATTTAATGGGAATCAGATGGCAATGGCGCGGCGATACCTGGACGTTGACCGCCTCGCCGATGTGGTAGATCCGTGTTCGCATCATACTGATGACATGGATTTCACGTCCAGCACTCAGTTCAATAAAGTAACTGACCTCTCCACCCATGTAACTGCGGTCTTTGATGCGGCCCTCAAAGTGGTTCATCCCCTTAACCGGCTCAAATTCATCCTTGGGAAAGGCATCGAATCGCTGGGCACGGACGATCATCTCCACCGGATCCCCTTTCGAGAATCCGCCTTTATTTTCCGCAAAAAGAATATCGCCGGTTTCAATTTTAACGTTTACGTGATCGTTATCGACATCGACGACTTCGCCCTGAATGAAATTGGAGTGACCCAGAAAATCCGCTACAAAATGGTTGGCCGGTTCATTGTAAACCGCCTCGGGGCAGCCCTCCTGCTGCTTGCTGCCATCTTTCATGACGAGGATCTTGTCTGACATGCTCAGCGCTTCACGCTGGTCATGGGTTACAAAAATGGTGGTGACACCGAGCATCTGCTGGAGGTTGTCCACCTCCCGCCGCATCTCCTCCCTCAGGTTCTCGTCCAGCGCAGAGAGAGGTTCGTCCATCAGCAGTACGTCCGGCTCGATCACGATGGCTCGTGCCATGGCGATACGCTGCTGCTGACCGCCGGACAGCTGGCCGGGCATGCGGTTTTCCACGCCGGGCAGGCGAACCATTTCCAGAGCCCGTGTCACTTTTTCCCTGATCGCTTCCTTTGACACATCCCGGTACTTTAAACCGAAGGCTACATTGTCAAAGATGTTTTTGTGGGGAAACAGGGCGTAGTTCTGAAAAATCATTCCCAGGTTTCGTTTGTGGATCGGGGTGTCGTTGATCCGGACCCCTTTGATGAAGATATCGCCTTCGGTGGGCTCTTCCAGCCCGGCTACCATGCGCAGCAAGGTGGTCTTCCCGCATCCGGAAGGGCCCAGCAGGGTCACCAGGCTCCCCTCTTCGATGTCGAAATCCATCTTTTCAACGGCGACAACGTTGCCGAACCGCTTTACAATATTTTTGAACTGCACCATAGGCTGCTTCTTGTCGGTCGCCAATTACCTTGTCTCCTTGTTATCGTTTGTCCGATGCCGGGGTCGGACAGCTCGCAGTAAAGGGAGTCAGACTCCGGCGATCAAATGGTATTTACAACCATTGATCTATCGAAAAGTGATCGTAACCGTTCATGGGTTCAAAGGTTCAGGGTTCAGAGGTTCACGGTTAAAACAAAGTTGAATCTCAAAAGTAGCGGAAAACCTGTGAGTTCATGGAAAAGGCAACCCTGAACCCTGAGCCTGTAACGCAACCGAGCGTTCTAGCTGCCCGCCTTGATTCGATCCCATTTCTCCGTCCATTCCAACTGGTTGGCATTCCAGTAGGACGGATTGGCAAACAGGTAGCCGTCCAGTTTGCCGGTGGGATCGAAGGCCGGCATCTTTTTGATTTTGTCGGTCAGCTCCACCTTGGACGGATCCAGGCTGGGCGGATAATTCTGTCCTTCGGACACAGCGATGGACGCAGCCGGCTCCAGCATGAAATTGAGCAGTTTCTGGGCGACCTCCAGATCGGTGCCTTTCAGGACGAAGAGATATTCCATCCAGGAGTAGGTGCCCTTGGGGGAGAGATAGCCGATGGGGTTACCTTCCTGCTGAAGCGCGGCTACCCGCCCGGACCAGGCCACCGTGGCATAGATCTCCTCGTTGGCCAGCAGGCTCATCAGCTCGGCGCCGGAACTCCAATATTTCTTCATCAGGCCGCGCTGTTCACGCAGTGCCGTCCATACGGCTTTTAGGTCGGTAATATTGTTGGGACTCTGGCCGGTGTGTAGCGCCGCGTACCACATGTTGGTTCTGAAGTCGCCGCCCCAGCTGCCCAGTTTGCCTTTCAAACCTTTGTCCCACAACAGGGAAGCGCCCAGCTTTTCGGCTTTTTCCTTGCTGATGTGCTTGGTGTTATAGGCGATACCGGTCTGCCCCAGATTATAGGGAACAGCCGAGAGGGTGCCTTTGGTGATCTCCCGCAGCGGTTTGATCATGGAGTCCATTACATTTTTGAGGTTGGGGATTTTCGCTTCATCCAAAACCGATGAAAAACCCAATTCCGCATAGCGGGCATAGTCGAAAACGGCGCTGAGATGGGCGACGTTGAATTCCCCGCCCGGTGGATAGGAAGCCTTGACGCGCGTCAGGTAGGAGTTCATATCACCGAACTCGCCATCGACGACATCGATACCCGTAGCTTTGGTAAAGGGCTTAAAAGCGTGTTCCCGGAATGCTTCGGAAACCGACCCCCCCATCCGTCGAATCGGATGGACTTGGCAGCCCATGCGTCTTTCACGGCAATTCCAAAGGGCGAACCGACCAGCCCGATGGAAGCGCCGGCAAGGCCGAGGTACTTGAGAAAGTGACGCCGGCTGAGCGTGCCGTTTTTATGCGCCGCGTATACCCGATCCAGTTTGTCTTTCGTTACGTTTTTCATTTGTCCTCCTTTTAGATGATGGTTGTCAGGTTATGCCCAATGCCGTTGAATTAAGAAATCCGTTTATACGCGAAATGATATTTTTTTAATTTTACCTTGTGTTTACGCTTAAAACTTCTATCAGGGCGAACTTGTTCAA
>Ga0056107_100126_pt1 | contig 14665 bp, 11 predicted proteins | sample WorMetcrassitun2_FD_77006 | JGI IMG/M metagenome (GOLD analysis project Ga0056107, IMG submission 77006) | Marine gutless worms symbiont microbial communities from Max Planck institute for Marine Microbiology, Germany - Olavius crassitunicatus.2 ...
AGACAACGTAACGGTAGAAGGCGAGCTGATCATGCCGATAGCGATGGAAAAAGAGCTTCGGTTTGCGATCCGTGAAGGCGGTCGTACGGTCGGCGCCGGTGTGGTGAGTGAAGTTATTGAATAAATAAATGGCCTGAACCGAACGATTCCCAGGCGGCTTTCTCTCCATTTTATTGATCATAAAAATGGTTAATGTATGGGTGGATCGTTTTGCTGGGAATCATTTAATCCAGGTATTATTCTAAAGGAGTTATTCAGGTGAGAGTAATTGTAACCCTTGCGTGTCCAGAGTGTAAAAACAGAAATTACACGACCACCAAAAATAAACGGACCACTCCGGATAAACTTGAGTTTAATAAATATTGCCGATTTTGTCGAAAGCATACCAGACATCGCGAAACCAAATAAGGCGCTTTGACCGATTCGGTTATCGCCCCTTTTAATATGGTATCTTCTGATACGACTGCAGGCCAGTAGCTCCAACGGTAGAGCGTCGGACTCCAAATCCGGGTGTTGGGGGTTCAAATCCCTCCTGGCCTGCCAAATTTTTATAGGAGCATGATGGCACGCTTACAAAAAAAGAAACCCCTCGGCCCCAAGAAAAAAAAGGTTTTAAAAAAGGATGTCGATGGCGGGGGTAAATCTGTCAGCCAAGCGAGCGCGGGAGTGGCTGTCGAACCCGGCCGATTAAAGAAGGGGTTAATCAATAAAGGCACGGCGTTAAAGAAAAAGCCGGCATTATCTTCTGCCGCTTTTTCCGCTAAACGACCGGGGTGGTTCCAAAAAAGCGTCCAATTTTTGCGGGAAGTCCGCGTTGAACTCAAAAAAGTAACCTGGCCATCACGAAAACAGACCATCGGTTCGACTGTTGTGGTATTGGTGCTCGTCGTATTGATCTCCTTATTTCTAGGGTTGGTTGATATCGGATTAACGAACTTTGTACGGGTGGTTCTGCAATAGCTTTTGGCAAAAAGGAGCGTACAATTGTGGCGTTAAGATGGTACATTCTTCACGTATACTCGGGCTTTGAATACAAGGTCAAAACGTCTCTGGAAGAACGGATTGCGACTTCGCCAAATCCGGATAAATTTGGTGAAGTGGTGGTGCCGACAGAGCAGGTTGTGGAACTTGTCCGGGGGAAGCGACGGGAGTCGTCCCGCAAATTTTATCCGGGATACATTCTTGTACAGTTGGCGCTTGATGATGAAACCTGGCATATTGTGAACGATACCGCCAAGGTGACCGGTTTTTTGGGCGGGAAGGAAAAACCGACCCCCATCCCGGATAAAGAGGCGGAACGAATTCTAAACCGGATGGAAGCCGGAAAGCTAAAGCCGACGCCGAAATTTAATTTTGAAATCGGTGATGAGATCCGTGTGGCGGATGGGCCGTTTGCAAACTTTAATGGGACCGTTCAGGAAGTCAGTCCGGGAAAAGGAAAAATCCGGGTGCTGGTGAGCATTTTTGGCCGCCCAACGCCCGTTGAGCTGGATTTTATCCAGGTTTCCAGGCTGTAGGTTTTCTTTATGCCGTTCCCGGAAAGGCCTGCGGCCTCCCTTGTGGAAGGTCGCGCAAGGTAAACCACCATCGAAGGGCTTCGACCTGAAGAACAATGTAGACTTGTCAGGCATTACGATTCCCAAAACGAGTGGTAGCATTGATACAAGATCTCTCGACAGTTTTTTTTGAGTTCTTGTCGAAAACCGATCAGGGTAGACAAATATATACATCAAGATCCAGGAGTGTGTGAAAAATGGCAAAGAAAGTAATGACGCAAATTAAGTTGCAGATCGAAGCCGGAAAGGCGAATCCGTCGCCTCCGATTGGTCCTGCTTTGGGACAGCACGGCGTGAATATCATGGATTTTTGTAAAGCCTTTAATGCGCGAACAGCAGATGAAGCTGGAATGATTATTCCTGTGATTCTTACCGTTTACAAGGATCGGTCCTTTACTTTTATTACCAAGACGCCACCGGCAGCGATACTATTGAAAAAAGCAGCCCAAATCGCCAAGGGCGCTGGTGATCCAAAACGTGATCGCGTTGGGAAGGTAACGCGTACACAAGTTGAAGATATTGCCAAACTAAAAATGGTGGATTTGAACGCATTTAATTTGGACGCAGCCTGTCGGATTATTGAGGGAACGGCCAGAAGCATGGGAATCGAGGTCGCAAAAGGTTAACGTCACTTTATAAGTACCGATTCATCCAAGCTGGCTGTTTTAGGAAATATTGAAGATATTTCCGTACTTTTGTTTCATGCCGGCCGGGTGCATCAACATTTAAAATGATGAAATAAAATTAACGCGAACCTTTAAGTCGTATTGAACATCAAGCTAAAGGAGCGAAAAGGTACGATGCCGAAGCGGGGAAAAAAATATTTACAGACTTTAACGAAGGTGGATAAATCCGTCCGGTACAGCTTTATCGATGCCATCGGGATGGCTTTGTCATCGTCATTTGTCAAGTTCGACGAGACCGTTGATCTGGCCGTTCGATTGGGTGTTGATCCGCGTCATGCGGACCAAATGGTCAGGGGGACAGTGGTTTTACCCAATGGTTTGGGAAAGGATGTTAAGGTCCTTGTGTTCGCCAAAGGCGAAAAGGAAAAAGAAGCCACGGAAGCGGGCGCAGACTTTGTTGGTAACGATGATCTGTTCGAAAAAATTAAAGGTGGATGGTTCGGATTTGATAAGGCCGTGGCCACACCGGATGTGATGGGAACTGTTGGAAAAATTGGTCGGTTGCTAGGCCCCAGGGGTTTAATGCCGAATGCGAAAACAGGTACCGTCACCTTTGAAGTCGCCAGGGCCGTCGATGAATTAAAAAGTGGTAAAATCGATTTCCGGGTGGAAAAAGCAGGGATTATTCATGTCCCCATGGGAAAGGTTTCCTTTGGCGTTGAAAAGCTTACGGAAAATATCTCCAAGTTCATGGAAACCCTCATTAAATTAAAGCCACCCGCCAGCAAGGGGATTTACCTCAAAGGGATCGTTATTTCCACGACCATGGGCCCCGGTATCAAAATTGATTCTGCCTATGTTAAGGACCTGATCGGGTAACATAAGATTTAATTGTCGGATGGCTGCACACAGCGATCCGGGTGATAATAATATTCTGTCGAAGACCGTAGGTACACGAAGTTGTGGTTAATCAGCCATCGCTGGCCTGCCGAGGCAGTGGATCAATCTACGTTGGGACTTAAAATTTGCCCAATGGTCAAAATAGGATCCACCGGTAGATCACCAAAGGCCTTGAAACCCTGCTGAGGTTAAGACAGACAGGGAGGAGGTGTCATTCTAAGGTGAAAATCGAAAATAAAAAGACATTGGTCAAAGAGATTACCGAGACGTTTAATGCGGCCAAGGTAATTATTGTAACGGATTACAAGGGGCTGGATGTTGCCACTTTAAACGATTTACGCAATCAATTGCGGGAAAACGATATTGAGTATCGTGTCGTTAAAAATACGTTACTGAAACGGGCTGCCAAGGGAAATGATCTGGATTTAATCACAGATTGTTTAAAAGGGCCGAGTGCCGTAGCGTGTAGTTTTGATGACCCCGTAGCACCGGCAAAGGTTTTAACCGCGTTTGCAAAAGAAAATGAAAAACTTGAGATTAAAGCCGGAGTTATGGAAGGCAGGGTGCTTGATCTGGATGCCATTAAAGCATTGTCAAACCTGCCATCGCGTGACCAATTACTAGGACAATTATTGTCCGTGATGAACGGCGTGCCGACGGCTTTTGTGCGGGTGCTAAACGGGGTTCCCCAACAATTCCTTAATCTGTTGCTGGCTTTGAAAGATAAGAAAGCGACGGAAACCGGGTCGTCAGAGTAAAACAAATCATAACGATTAATTGAAATCAATTTAGCGGATCTAACCTATTTAAGACGTATATTTGGAGGAATTTTAAGATGGCTGATGTAACAAAAGAAGATGTGATTGAGTTTATTTCTAATATGTCCGTACTTGATCTGGCAGATATGGTCAAGGAAATGGAAGACAAATTTGGCGTTAGTGCAGCTGCACCGATGGCGATGGTCGCTGCAGGCCCTGGCGACGGTGGCGAAGCTGCAGCCGAAGAGAAAACTGAGTTCGATGTTATTCTCACCACCTTTGGAGATAAGAAAATTCAGGTGATCAAGGAAGTTCGTGCCATTACCGGTTTGGGGCTGAAAGATGCAAAAACCTTAGTTGATGGTGCCCCCCAGCCGGTAAAAGAAGCAATCCCCAAAGATGAGGCAGAAAAAATTAAGGAACAACTCGAAGCGGTCGGCGCGCAAGTCGAGGTTAAATAACCGCCGGAACCATCGTTTTGCCGTTCAGGTTGTAGCTCTAATGGCTATTTAATCGGCTTTCCGACCTAATTTATTATTTATTTTAAGGGTAGCGGAAAGAGTATATCTACAAAGCATTTATTTTTTCCACTGCCCTCACATGGCACTTGAATTGGACGATTGACTGTTCGATTCAAGTGCGTCATCGTTTAGCGGAGATACCATGCCTCAAAGTACCCCGGTCACCGAACGAATCCGAAAAAATTTCGGCAAGATTCGAAAGATTATCGATATCCCTGATTTAATCGGTATTCAGCATGAATCATACAACCGCTTTTTACAGATGGGCACCCCCCCCGAAGACCGCAAGGATATTGGCTTGCAATCGGTATTTAAATCTGTGCTTCCGATTAAAGATTTTAGTGGAAGCGCTTCTTTGGAATTCGTAGGCTACCGTTTCGACAAAGTGAAAAACAGTGTGAAGGAGTGTGTCCTGAGAGGGATGACCTACGAGATTTCCATGCGAATTACCGTCCGTTTGGTTGTTTACGATGTGGACAAGGAAACCGGCGTATCCAATATTCGGGATATCAAAGAGCAAGAAATTTATTTTGGTACGATTCCATTGATGACACCCAAGGGGACCTTTGTGATCAACGGAACCGAACGGGTTGTTGTCAGCCAGCTTCATCGGTCATCTGGTGTTTTTTTCGATCATGATAAGGGTCAATCCCATTCGAGTGGAAAGATTATTTACAGTGTCCGGATTATTCCCGTTAGAGGTTCCTGGATCGATATGGAAATTGATCCCAAGGATATCGTTAATGTACGGATTGACCGACGCCGTAAATTTCCGATCACACTCTTATTTAAAGCCCTGGGCTACACCACGGAAGACCTGCTCGATTATTTTTATGAAAAAGAACAAATTATTTGTAAAGAAGGCCTGTTTTTCAAAAAACTAAGGTCTAAATTTATGAAGGGATATCGGGCGGGCCTGGATGTATTGGACCCGAAAACAAATGATGTGCTCCTCCCGGCCGGCCGGCTTATTACCCTGGCCTCCATAAAACGGTTAAAAGCCGCCGGGGTTGAATGGATTCCAATCCCAGAGGCGGAGCTTACCGACAAGATCAGCGCCACGACCATCATCGATAGTGAAACCGGAGACCCCCTTGTCCAGGTAAACGAAAAGTTTGACGAAACAAACATTGAAAATGTGATCAACGCAGGGATCGAGAAATTTGATGTTCTGTTCATTGAACAGGCGACGACTAGTGATTCTATCCATAAAACCTTATTGCTCGATAAGGTGGAGACCCGGGAAGAGGGGCTGATTGAAATCTATCGCCGTATGCGCCCTGGTAACCCGGCTACACCGGAAGTAGCCCAGGGGTTTGTCGACCATCTCTTTTTTGATTCGGCGTATTATGACCTGTCCGGCGTTGGGCGGCTAAAAATTAATCAACGAACCGGAATTGATACCGATATCCGATTAAGAACGCTGCGCAAGGAAGATATCCTGGTGACGACCAAAACGCTTGTGATGCTTCGGGATACCCAGGGGGCGGTCGATGATATCGATCATTTGGGGAATCGACGTGTGCGTGCCGTAGGGGAATTGCTGGAAAATCAATACCGTATCGGACTTGTCAGAATGGAACGGGCCATCAAGGAGCGGATGAGCCTTCAAGAAGTAGATGCTTTAATGCCCCATGATTTGGTCAACTCAAAGCCGGTTACCGCGGTGGTTAAGGAATTTTTTGGTACCAGTCAGTTGAGTCAATTCATGGATCAAACCAACCCGCTTTCAGAAATCACCCATAAACGACGGTTGAGCGCCCTCGGCCCAGGTGGATTGACCCGCGAACGGGCGGGTTTTGAAGTCCGTGATGTTCATCCCTCACATTATGGTCGTATCTGCCCGATCGAGACGCCGGAAGGTCCCAACATCGGATTGATCGTTTCATTGGGTACCTACGCCCGGGTAAATGAATATGGCTTTATTGAAACACCTTATCGGAGTGTTAAGGATTCCACGGTATCCAGTGATGTGACTTTTCTTGGGGCCTTTGACGAAAAAGAGCACCCCATTGCCCAGGCCAATGCACCGGTTGATGAAAAAAACCGGTTTATTAATCCACTGGTGACATCCCGGGTGGCGGGCGAATTTACGATGGTGCCGCCTGCAGATGTTGAGATGATGGATATTTCCCCCAACCAGTTGGTCAGTGTATCGGCATCCTTGATTCCTTTTTTGGAAAATGATGATGCCAACCGGGCACTCATGGGCTCCAATATGCAGCGGCAATCCGTTCCCTTGTTAAATAGCCAGGCACCCTTCGTGGGTACGGGGATCGAGCCGGTGGTGGCGAAGGATTCCGGTGTTACCCTGGTGGCGGATCGAGACGGGGAAGTGGTTGATGTGGAAGCGTCTCGTATTTTAATTAAGCATTCATCCAATAATGGTGGCGGTGACAATCAAAAATCGGTAACGATCTATAATTTGGATAAATTTATTCGGTCCAACCAGAATACCTGTTTCAACCACCGTGCCATTGTCCGAAAAGGACAACATGTTAAAGCCGGTCAAATAATCGCGGATGGTCCCTCTACCAATAAGGGAGAGCTGGCCCTTGGAAAAAATGTGACTGTCGCTTTCATGCCTTGGGGCGGATACAACTATGAAGATTCAATCCTGGTTGGAGAACATTTGGTCCGTGATGGCGTTTACACATCGGTGCACATCGAGGAATTCGAAGTCGTTGCCCGTGATACCAAACTGGGACCGGAAGAAATTACGCGGGATATTCCCAACGTGGGGGAAGAGGCACTTAAGGATCTTGATGAAAGTGGTATTATCCGGTTAGGGGCTGAAGTCAAATCAGGCGATATTCTGGTCGGAAAAATTACGCCCAGAACCGAAACCCAATTGTCACCCGAGGAAAAGTTGTTACGGGCGATTTTTGGAGAGAAAGCCGGCGATGTAAAAGATAGTTCATTGCGCGTGCCTCCGGGTGTACAGGGCGTTGTTATTGATGCAAAAGTCTTTTCCCGAAGGGGATCAGATAAAGATGAGCGCACACTTCAAATCGAAGCGGCACAAATCGCTGATCATCAAAAGGATTTAGATGATCAACTGGTCATCATCAGACAGGTTGCCAAGGAACATGTGGAAGCCTTACTGATAGGGTGTAAATGTGCATCTGCAATCAAAAAGGGAAAGAAAATAATCATCGCCAAAGATGGGGCGATTACCCAGGAGAAGCTGGACGAGTTAAGCTTTGCCGACCTTGAAAAGATCGTGCTTCGTGACGCCAAGATCATGGAAGAAGTCAGCAATCTTTTAGAAAAATACCGAATAGAGACGGCTCGGTTTCGAACCAAATTTGACAAAAAGGTTGAACAAATAAAACGGGGGGACGATCTGCTCCCCGGCGTCATCAAAATGGTCAAAGTTTACATGGCCATGAAGCGAACCCTGTCCGTCGGCGATAAAATGGCTGGTCGCCATGGGAATAAGGGCGTTTTATCCCGTATTTTACCCCAGGAAGATTTACCTTATTTTGAAGATGGAACGACCGTAGACATGGTTTTAAATCCATTGGGTGTTCCCTCTCGGATGAATGTTGGACAGGTATTGGAAATTCATCTGGGTAATGTGGCCAGGGGGCTGGGCAACCAGATTCGAGAATTGATGGATGCCAAACGAACCGATGACCTGAAAGAAAAGATCAAAAAGATATTTGGCGCCGATACCGATCAGGATGTCGACATGCGCCGGAAAGTTGATGCCAGCAGCGAAGATGAAATCTATGCCTTGGCAAATGAATATCGGGATGGGATGTATATGGCAACGCCCGTTTTCGACGGGGCCTTAGAGTCTGAAACCAAGGAATTGCTTGAAGAAGCAGGTCTTTCTTCTACGGGGCAGGTAACGCTGTTTGATGGCCGAACCGGTGAAGCCTTTAAGGGGAAAATAACCGTGGGGGCAATGTATATACTCAAGCTGCATCATCTTGTGGAAGACAAAATTCATGCCCGCTCCATTGGCCCCTATTCGATTGTTACCCAACAACCATTGGGTGGTAAGGCGCAATTTGGTGGGCAGCGACTCGGCGAAATGGAAGTCTGGGCAATGGAGTCCTATGGTGCGGCCCATGCACTTCAAGAGTTTTTGACCGTTAAGTCTGATGATATGGCAGGCCGGACGCGGATGTACGAAAAGATCGTCAAGGGACAAAATGTCCTGGAACCGGGCCTGCCTGAATCGTTTAAAGTGTTGACCAAGGAGTTGCGTGCCTTGGGCCTGGATGTACAGCTACTGGAAGATTAATAGGCGTCGTTTATTTTGGGCGGCCCTTTATTACCTGTTTATATCCTGGGTTGAGCGTTTTTTTACGGGCTGTGGGCCAACAACTTGAGACAATAAGGCTTACCCGCGCTCGAGTCGCAACGCGGCAAATCACTCAACTCACGTATCATATACCCGCAATCGAGAAATTAGAAACAAAAGGGAACGACTTATGGATACCCTATACGACTTTTTCGCAAAACCAACGGACCCGAGACGCTATAGTGCTGTACGGTTGGCGCTGGCATCTCCGGAGCAAATTCTCGAATGGTCGCATGGTGAGATAAAAAAACCGGAGACGATTAATTACCGGACATTTAAACCGGAACGTGACGGGCTTTTTTGTGCTAAAATTTTCGGCCCGACGAAAGACTACGAGTGTAATTGTGGAAAGTATAAACGCATGAAGCACCGGGGGGGTGTCTGTGAAAAATGCGGCGTAGAGGTTATCCAGTCCAAGGTAAGGCGGGATCGCATGGCCCATATTCAGCTGGCGTCTCCCGTGGCCCATATCTGGTTCATGAAGACTTTGCCGAGTAAAATTGGCAATCTCCTCGACCTGACCCTGAAAAATATCGAAAAAGTCCTATATTTCGACAGTTACATCGTCATTGATCCTAAAGATACGCCCCTGACCATCGGGCAACTTTTGTTGGATGAAGAATATCTGGATGCCCAGGATGAGTACGGATCGAACTTTGAAGCGGGCATTGGTGCAGAGGCCGTTAAGCAGATGCTGGAAAATCTGGACTTAGATGAACTGTACAAAACCCTGCGATCGGATATTAGTACTTCCAAATCGGTTGCAAAACGCCAGAAGATGGCCAAACGTCTAAAGGTTGTTGATGCTTTTCGGCGGTCGGGAATTGATCCGGTTTGGATGATTTTGGAAGTGATTCCTGTATTGCCACCGGATTTACGCCCCTTGGTACCACTGGAAGGGGGGCGCTTTGCCACATCAGACTTAAACGATCTTTACCGGCGGGTCATTAATCGCAATAATCGTCTGAAACGACTGATGGATTTGAAGGCACCGGAAATTATTGTCCGCAACGAAAAGCGGATGCTTCAAGAATCAGTGGATGTATTATTTGATAATGGTCGACATGGCCGGGTTATCATGGGGTCAAATCGTAGACCCTTGAAATCCTTGAGCGATACGTTAAAGGGAAAACAGGGTCGGTTTCGACAAAATTTGCTCGGTAAACGGGTCGATTATTCCGGTCGGACGGTAATCACATCCGGTCCCAATTTGCGGCTGCATCAATGTGGGTTACCCAAAAAGATGGCCTTGGAATTGTTTAAGCCGTTTATCTACTACCGGCTCGAGCAAAAAGGCGCGGTTTCCACGGTAAAAAGCGCCAAGCGAATGGTGGAAAAAGAAACCCAGGAAGTATGGGATACATTAGATGAGGTGGTTAAGGAGTACCCGGTGATGCTCAACCGGGCGCCAACGCTTCACCGGCTAGGTATTCAAGCCTTTGAACCGCTTTTGATTGAGGGCAAGGCGATCCAGTTGCATCCGTTGGTATGTACGGCGTTTAACGCCGACTTCGACGGTGACCAGATGGCCGTTCATGTCCCGCTATCGGTAGAGTCTCAGATTGAAGCCCGTGTGCTGATGCTCTCTTCAAATAATATCCTTTCGCCTGCCAGTGGCAGCCCGATTATTGTTCCGAGCCAGGATATCGTATTGGGGATTTATTATATGACCCGTGATCTCACCGGGGTGAAGGGTGAAGGCCAATTATTTTCGGATGTTGGGGAAATTCGCTCGGCCTATGATGCCGGGGCGGTGGACTTACATGCCACGATCACCGTTCGAATTCATGGCGAACGGGTGGAAACCACCGTGGGCCGTATTTTATTATGGGAGATTATGCCCACGGACACGATCATGGTGCTGCGGCGAATTGTACTGGATACAAAAAGAAAAGCCCAGGCGAGGATACGGAAAATAAAAGCGGGAACTTCGCTGATGGAATTGGCGGAATCCCTACCGATCGCTGCGGATGGTGAAAAAAAAGGGTTGATCGGCCGTATGAGCAAAAAGGAATTTTACAGGGTATTCAATACGGATGAAACGGTGACGGATGCACTTTTTTCCCTGGAAAAAGGCGAGATAAGCGATATCATTGAAGCCGATGACGCCTTTCATATTTTTGAAGTGGTCGATAAACAACCGGAAATACCTTTCTGGATCTTAAACCGGGTGATGGATAAAAAGGCGTTGCGAAACCTGGTTGATTTTGCCTACCGTAATCTCGGCGCCAAAACAACGGTAATCCTGTCTGACCGATTAAAAGATATCGGGTATCAATTTGCCACCGAGGGCGGGATTTCTATTTCCATTGATGACATGATTATTCCTGGATCCAAGTGGGATATCTTTAATCAATCGGAAAAACAGGTGGCTGAAATCCAGGATCAATACACCGAAGGTCTTATTACAACGGGTGAAAAATATAACAAAGTGGTTGATATTTGGTCCCGTGCAACCGACGACGTGGCCAATGAAATGATGGAGGCCATGCGGTGGGAGCCGGTAACAGACGATGCCGGTCATGTTAAAAAAGATGACCAGGGTAACCCGGTACTTCAAACGAGTATGAACCCGATTTTCATGATGGCCAATTCAGGTGCCCGGGGCAGCAAGGATCAGATGCGGCAGCTGGCGGGGATGCGTGGTTTGATGGCAAAGCCGTCCGGTGAGATTATCGAGACGCCGATCAGTGCTAATTTCCGGGAAGGGCTCTCAGTTTTACAATATTTTATCTCCACCCATGGTGCCCGAAAAGGACTCGCGGATACCGCGCTAAAGACGGCCAATTCAGGCTATTTGACCCGTCGACTGGCGGACGTTGCCCAGGATTGCACGGTAATGGAAAACGATTGCGAAACCATGGTGGGCCTGGATGTGGAACCGCTGATGGAAGGCGGAGAAATTATTCAGCAGTTAAGCGAACGTATCCTCGGGCGGACTGTCATGGAGGATATTTTCGATCCTTATACTGATAAGGTCCTGGTGCCGGCTGGAGAGATGTTGGACGAAGCAGAAGTCGAAACGGTCAAAAAGGCGGGTGTTACAAAAGTAAAAATTCGATCCGTATTGACGTGCAACTCAAAAAGAGGTGCTTGTGCCACCTGTTATGGACGTGACCTAGCCCAGGGTGGCCTGGTTGAGATCGGCCAAACGGTCGGTATCCTGGCCGCACAGTCAATTGGCGAACCCGGCACTCAGCTGACCATGAGAACATTTCATATCGGCGGGACGGCGAGTCGGCGGGTGGAACAGGCGGATATCCGTGCGCGGGTCGCGGGTCGCGTTAAATTTATAGACTTGAACGTCGTGATGGATGCAAAGAATAAACAGATCGTGATGAACCGTAAGGGGGGTGAATTTTCAATCCTGAGTGGAAAAGGCCGGGAATTGGAACGGTTTCCGGTTATTTACGGTGCAGAGCTGGTGGTCAAAGACGGCCAGAAAGTGGTGGCCGAAGATTTACTGGCTGTATGGGACCCGTTTACAACCCCCATCATTTCGGAAGTCGGCGGGAAGGTCAAGTTTGGCGATATTCAATTGGGCAAGACACTGCAGGAAAAAGTTGACCCTGTTACGGGAAAATCCAGCCATACGATTATTGAACCTAAAAATCCCGATGAGCGCCCCCGTATCTCAATAAAGGATGCGAAAGGAAAAACGACCATCCTTTCCGGTAAATCCGGGGTGGCACGATACATTTTACCCGTCGATGCAATTCTGCTCGTCGAGGAAGGTGATGACATCAGGGCCGGCGATGTGGTCGCCAAGCTACCCCGGGCTACCACAAAAACCAAGGATATCACCGGGGGGCTGCCACGGGTGGCAGAATTGTTTGAAGTCCGAAAACCCAAGGAAGTGGCTGTCCTAAGTGAAATCGACGGTTATGTTTCCATTTCAAAAACCCTCAAACGTGGGAAACAACGGGTGAGCGTGACCCCGGTGGATGTGGGAGAAAAGAGAGAATACCTGATTCCTCGGGGAAAGCATATCAATGTATATGAAGGGGATTATATCCGTGCTGGAGATCCCCTCATCGGGGGCGCCGCTATTCCCCAGGACATCCTCAATATCAAGGGCGAGATTTCACTGGCGCGATACCTGTTAGACGAGGTTCAAGAGGTTTATCGGTTACAAGGGGTAAGAATTAATGATAAGCATATTGAAATTATCGTTCGCCAGATGATGCGGCGGGTGAAGATAATCGATCCGGGGGATACGGATTATATTAACGACGAACAAGTGGATAAACTTGGATTTGAGAACACCAATGCCGAAATCGTTGCCAAGGGGGGTGAACCTGCTAAGGCAGAAGCCTTGATTCTTGGCGTCACCAAAGCGTCACTTTCGACGGATAGCTTTATTTCGGCGGCTTCTTTCCAAGAGACCACCAAGGTGCTGACCAATGCCAGTATCGCGGGGGCGGTTGACAATTTACATGGGCTTAAAGAAAATGTCATTATGGGCCGTCTGATTCCCTGTGGAACCGGCATGAAATCGTATGGCGACCTCGGACTGAATTAGGCGATGAGCGGGTGTATTTGAAGTAAAAAAAGAAAATTATAATTCGATTATACTTGACAAGGCGGGAACTGCGATATACTTATATTCTTTTTATTAGACAGGATGCCTGTCGGATTTTCGACTGTGTTTTGGAAAGGTCTTTGATCGCCCCTCCGATCATTTCGTTTTTACTTCTCGTAAATTGTCGAAGCGGGCGACTGATTGATCTAACTTGAATCTGGCAGCTGTACATAGAAAACGAGGCCTTTCGAAATAGGCATTCTTAAGGTGTTAAACGGTACGAGGAAATTATGCCCACAATTAACCAGCTTGTACGAAAAGGCAGAAAACGGATCATTAAGAAAACCACCACTCCTGCGTTAAAGGGGGCTCCCCAAAAACGAGGTGTGTGCACGCGGGTGTATACTTCGACGCCGAAAAAGCCGAACTCCGCACTTCGTAAGGTTGCACGGGTAAGGCTGACCACTGGAATTGAGGTGACCGCCTATATCCCTGGGATGGGGCATAATCTGCAAGAGCATTCCGTTGTGTTGGTTCGCGGTGGAAGGGTAAAGGATCTTCCGGGTGTACGGTATCATATTGTTCGTGGTACGCTGGACACTTTGGGCGTCGACGATCGAAAACAAGGCCGCTCTAAATACGGTACGAAAAAGCCAAAGTGATTTTGTCTTTAAGCTTGCATTGACTAAATTGAAATATGTGACCGATTGTCACTTTACGTAACGCCACAGGGTAATTAATATGCCAAGAAGAAGAGAAGTCCCGCACCGTATTACGGTTCCAGATAACAAATACAAAAATGAGCTTGTTTCCAAGTTTATTAATAAGTTGATGCGGGATGGGAAAAAAAGTACAGCTGAAACAATTTTATATGATGCATTCGATTTGATTGAAAAAAAGACCGGTGAGCCGCCTGTGTCGATTTTTGAAAAGGCGATTGATAATGTGCGCCCCAAAGTTGAAGTAAAATCCAGGCGCGTTGGTGGGTCAACGTATCAGGTGCCTACTGAGGTTCGGCCGAGCCGTCGAACCGCTCTGGGAGTTCGCTGGCTGATTTCTTTTGCCAGGGGCCGCCATGAAAAAGGGATGGCTGAGAAATTGTCCGCCGAATTGCTTGACGCTGCGAATAAGCGGGGCCAGTCGGTAAAGAAACGTGAAGATACCCACAAGGTGGCTGAGGCGAATAAGGCGTTTGCCCATTTTCGCTGGTAACCATCTAAGGGTCTTGTAAAGAATCGAGCCGAGCGCTACGAGTCAATATGTTGCGCCGGCTTTATTTGTGCTTATCTAACGATAAGGTAAGCGATCAGTTAAAACCCCACTTGTTTTAATGGAGGGATTGTAATGGCCAAGGAAAAATTTGAGCGGAAAAAGCCGCACGTAAATGTAGGAACAGTTGGTCATATTGATCATGGCAAGACGACATTGACCGCAGCGATCACCAAGCACATGGGCTTAAAGGGGATG
>Ga0056107_100127_pt1 | contig 14650 bp, 10 predicted proteins | sample WorMetcrassitun2_FD_77006 | JGI IMG/M metagenome (GOLD analysis project Ga0056107, IMG submission 77006) | Marine gutless worms symbiont microbial communities from Max Planck institute for Marine Microbiology, Germany - Olavius crassitunicatus.2 ...
GGCGGCAATATTGCCGCCAATAATTCCACTTCCAATTTAATACCGATTCTTGTTGCCCTGGATGCCGAGTTAAAACTGGGCGGTTCAGCCACGCCTGTTCCTGTTTATGAATATGTTATGCAGGAAATGGTCGCTCTTATCGAAAGCATTTTGATTTCATCCGAAAACTTGGCGAAACAATATGCCCTGCGGAAGTTTTCGCGTTCAGCAAATGATATCTCAATTATTACGGCAGCGGTTACGCTTAATGTTCAGAATGAAAGATTATCCAATGTCAGGGTCGCCGTCGGCGGTGTGAGCAAGCATGTAGTGCGTTTGTCTGAGTTGGAAAATAAATTAGAGGGAAGCAGGCTGCCTGTACCCGTGGAAATTGAAGATACGGTAAAAAACATCGTTGTCCCGGTTAAAGATATGCGCGGAGGGGTGAAATTTAAAAAATACATGGCGGGTATCTTGATTAGTGATTGTATTCACAACGCTTATGGCAGAGGGGGGCGAGATAAATCATGGAAATAAACATAACATTGAATGGCGTACCAAAAACAATAGACACGGAGCCCGGTGCAAATGTGCGAGGCCTGTTGGCGCGTGAAGGCATAATGTCCGTGAGAAACGGTTGTGACAATGAGGGTGTCTGCGGTGCCTGTGCAATAATCCTTGACGATAAAGTGGTAAATTCCTGTTTATTGGTGGCGCCGCAAATTGACGGCAAAGAAATCATTACCGTCGATTCGCTGGCGACAGGCAGGGAGCTTTCGCCGGTTCAGTCGGCCATGGTGGATGCGGGAATCGTCCAATGCGGTTATTGTACCCCTTCGATGGCATTGGCGATAGAGGATTTGCTGAAGCGTGAAGAAAATCCGACCCGCGGACAGGTAAAAGATGCCTTGTCCGGGAGCCTTTGCCGATGCACCGGTTATGAACAGCTATTTACTGCAGTGGAAATCGCCAAGGAACGGTTGCGGGAACCGGGATTCACGAAACCTGTGGCGCCTGATTTCAGGGAGGATTTACGCATCGTCGGCAAAGCACAGCTCAAAGTGGACGGCCCCAAACTGGTGCGTGGCGAAAAGGCCTTTGTCGAGGATATGGTTGAACCCCGCTCCTGCTATCTGAAAATACTAAGAAGCCCCCATGCCCATGCCTATATCAGCAATATCGATGTTTCGGAAGCTGAAAAGATGCCAGGCGTGGTTTACGTCTTGACCCATGAAAACTGCCCGGATGTTTATTATACCCAGGCAGGCCAGGGATTTCCCGAACCTTCTCCCTATGACAGAAGATTAATGAGCCGCAAGGTTTTGCATGTAGGGGATAGGATTGCAGCCATTGTGGCAGAATCCTTAGAGATTGCAGAAGAAGCAATTAAGAAAATAAAAGTTGAATACGAAGTATTGAAACCGGTGTTGACCATCGGTGAAGCTATGGCGCCGGATGCGCCCATTGTCCGCAACGCCGAAATAGAATACCTTCACGGCGCTCCCGAAGGCCTTGATAATTCAAATGTGGACCCTCGTGATGAAAAGATAATTTTCCGTTTCCCCATCGGCGCGGACCCACATAAGAATTTAGCCGCAAGTTCGGAGGGCGGCATTGGTGACATTCACAAAGGATTTGAGGAAGCAGACGTCATCCTTGAAAGAGAATATGAAACAACTCAGGTTCACTGTACACCGGTGGAACCCCATATCGTCTATACCAAAATGGATGGAGACAGACTGATTATTCATGCTTCGACACAGACGCCCTGGTGCATCAGAAGGACTGTCGCTCGGGTCCTGGGAATAAGCGAAAACAAAATCAGAGTCATTAAGGAACGCGTGGGCGGCGGCTTTGGCGCCAAACAGGACGTACTCCTGGAAGAAGTTGGGGCCTATCTGACATGGATCACCGGCCGATCGATTCTATACCGTCTTACGCGTGAAGAAGATTTTATCGCTTCGAGTACCCGGCATCCGATGAAGATTAGGGTAAAAATAGGCGCCAGCGAGGATGGTCAATTAACGGCCATCTATATGGACGTAAAAGCCAATACGGGTCCCTATGGGAACCATTGCTTAACCGTTCCGGTAAATGCTGTCTCGAAATCTATGCCCTTGTTCCTGTGCGAGAATGTCGAATTCGATGTGAAATGCTACTATTCGAATATACCGCCGACAGGGGCATACCAGGGTTACGGCGCGCCTCAGGGCTCCTATGCCCTCCAAACGGCAATGGCGGAATTGGCCGCAAAACTGGAAATTGATCCCCTGGAGTTGATTGAAAAAAACAGAGTGCGTGAAGGCGTCATGCTCGAAATTCTCAGATGTCTTGGGGAGGGCCGCGAAGGTAAACCGGAGCTGGTTTCCAGTTGTGGTTTGGGACCGGCATTAAGAAAAGGCGCGGAACTGATTAACTGGGGCCGCAAAGAAAAAAGTGATGATCCTGATGTAAAAATCGGCCAGGGCGTGGTGATTGTGCAGCAGGGTTCGGGAATACCCGGTCTTGATTCAGCGAGCGCCGTGCTCAGGATGCTCGGTGATGGAACATTTACATTACTCATCGGCGGTGCTGATCTGGGTAACGGGTTGGATACGCTGGCGGTAAAAGTGGTGGCTGAATGTCTGTGCACGGATATGAGCGACATCGCAATTATTTCGGGTGATACCGATGTGACGCCCTTCGATAGCGGCGCTTTTGCTTCCAGCGGTACCTATTTTACCGGTAATGCCGCATTGAAGGCAGCCGAACTCATGAAAGAAGAAATCCTTGAGGTTGCGGCCGGTATGTTGAAAGAAGATAAAGAGGATTTGCAAATAGCGTATCCTGGAATAGTAAAAGGTAAAAAGGATTCTATCACCTATCGAAGAATTGAAACCTTCTCTGAGAAAGGCGCCGGTGGAGGCCAACTCGTCGCCTCGGCCAGTTTCACGACCGAAGATTCAGCGTTTCCCTATGGTGCCCATTTCTGTCAGGTGGCCGTCAATACCCGCACCGGGGAAGTCAAGCTGCAGAAGTATTATGCCTTGCAGGATTGCGGCACGCCCATAAATCCGGAATTGGCCCTGGGCCAGATATATGGGGGAGTATTAAAATCAATTGGGCATTCATTGTACGAAGAAATGATTTTGGATGAGACCGGCCGGTGCTTAAATGCCGGTTTTCTGGATTATAAAGTGCCCATGATAAACGATCTGCCGGAAGATTTCAGATCCGAGTTGGTTTTTACCGACGATCCTTTCGGACCCTTCGGCGGTAAATCAGTGGGAGAAATCAGTACAAACGGCGCCGCTCCGGTAATTGCCAACGCAATCCACGACGCTATCGGGGTATGGATCAGGCAATGGCCGTTCACGCCGGAGAAAATTCTCAAAGCCCTTGGTAAGGTTGAATAATTTATGAATTATTCGTGATATTCCGTTTCATTCCATGGTGAACACGTACGCAAAAACATTCAATGAAGCTCCCCGCCGCAAGCGGACGGGGTATAAAAATCATAAATAAATACCAAAAAGGAGGTAAAAAATGGAGAAGGAACTGCACTACCCGCTTTTCTATCGCAAGGATTTGACGGCTTTCTGGGCCTTATTTGCAGACAACTTAGCCAATATCGTCATATTATCCGGCATATGTACATTCGTATTTAATATGCCGGCCCAGATTGTTTTCGGTCGTATCCTACCGGGATTGGCGGTGTCTTTGATGGTAGGATTATCTTTTTATGTCTACCTGGCAAGAAGGCTGGCCCACAAAGAACAGCGTGACGATGTGACCGCTTTGCCTTACGGCATCAGCACACCGGTTATGTTTGTCTACTTATTCGGTATCATCGGGCCGGTCTATTGGGGCCTCAAAGCTTCCGGCAATGCGAATGCTGCGGTCATGGCCTGGCAGGTCGGTATGGCGGCCGCTTTTTTAGGGGGCGTCATCGAAATGCTGGGAAGCATCATCGGTCCCTGGTTAAAAAGAATTACGCCCCGGGCTGGAATGCTGGGAACCTTGGCGGGTATCGCCATTGTCTGGATAGCTACCGTACCGATGGCGCATATTTTTGAAAACCCCATGGTCGGGTTTGCCTCTTTAATGGTTGTTCTGGCGGGTCTCGTGGCAGGGGTCAAGATGCCTTTTCGGCTGCCCGCGGGTTTAATTGCCATTGCTGTCGGAACGGTTATCGGTTTTTTTGTCGGTTCTTCCAAAATTGATTTTTCCGGGGTGGCGTTCCATGCACCGGTTCCCGTGATAGGAGATTTAATTGCCGGTATAAAGCTGATGTTTGCTTACCCGGCAGTTCTGGCGGCCGTATTGCCGATAGAGATATATAATTTTATTGAAACCATGAACAACGTTGAATCGGCCGAAGCGGCCGGAGATAAATATCCGGTTCGCACATGCCAGATCATGGATGGTGCGGGGACCATGGTGGGAACGTTATTCGGCAGTGCTTTTCCCACCACTGTTTATATCGGGCATCCCGCCTATAAACGACTGCAAGGTCGTTGCGGATATGCGCTGGGCGTCGGAATTGTCATATTTCTGGCAGCGATTTTCGGGTTTGTTGATTTTTTATATAAGCTTATCCCCACCGCGGCCGTAGCGCCCATGCTGGTTTTTGTCGGTATCGTCATAACGGCCCAGGCCTTCCGAGCCTCACCGGCCAAGCATGCCATTGCGGTAGCGGTGGCTATCATTCCCCATATGTCCAATATAATGACCACGAAAATCAGGGGGGCTGTGTCCGTAGTTAACGCAGAGATGGATGTCGCGACCCTGGAATTCGCACAAAAGCTTTCAGAACAGGGTATTGCCTGGATCGGGCAAAGTGCTTTGGCCCAGGGCGCGATTATTACCGGCCTCTTATGGGGGGCCATTGTGGCCATGCTTATTGATCTTAATTTTAGAAAAGCGGCGGCATTTTCCGGCACTGCTGCGTTCTTAACGTTAATTGGGATCATCCATTCACCGAGTATGGGCCTTCATTTTAGCGCTGTTTTTGGCGGTTACCTGATGATGACGGCTTTATTTGTCGTAGCATGGCTTGCCAAAGTTGAAAGAGACCCGGGAATTGGAGAACTGGATTTTGAAGGAGATTAGGAGCACTATTATGAATCAATTTATGAAACTGGCAATTGAAGAGGCAAGAAAAGGATTCAACCGCAACGATGGGGGACCCTTTGGCGCCGTGATTGTAAAAGACGGCGAGGTAATCGCAAGTGCCCATAACGAAGTTTTGGGAATAAACGATCCCACCGCTCATGCAGAAATCCTTGCCATCAGAAAGGCTTGCGCACTTCTTAAAAGCCACGATCTTTCGGATTGTGAGATCTATTCAACCTCGGAACCGTGCCCGATGTGCTTTTCTGCCATACACTGGTCAAGATTGAAAAAACTCCATTTGGGGACAACCCGGGATGATGTGGCGGCCATCGGATTTGATGACAGTTTAATCTACGATATCTTGAGTGGTAAGACGCGGGAAGTTCAAATGGAGACTGTAAATATTGATCGGGACAGCTGCCTTGAGTTATTAAAAGAATGGGATGCCAAGCCGGATAAGGTAATTTATTGATTGGCCGAAGATGGGACTTTTAACGACGCCATCAAATTATAGGTGATATACAATGCAACATGTAATTAGTTTAAAATGCCTCATCTGCGGAAAAGAATACGGGATTGACGAGGTCGACTATGTCTGCCCGGATCACGGCGACGAAGGAATTCTCGATGTCCAATACGACTATGATTTCATTGGACGTCAGATCAGCAAAGAAGCACTTTTGCACGCCAACGATCTTTCTATTTGGCGTTACAAACCGCTCTTGCCGGTTCAGCCGCATGCAAAAGTGCCTCCCCTCTCGGTAGGCTGGACCCCTTTGTACCATACCCCTTTCCTGGCGGCGGATCTTGGATTTGAAAATGTGTGGGTCAAAGATGATGGCCGTCAACCAACGGCTTCTTTCAAGGATCGTGCTAGCGCGGTTGCCGTGGTAAAGGCCAACGAAAATAACGCGCGGATCATCACCACGGCAAGTACCGGAAACGCCGCGGCGGCATTGAGTGGCCTGTGCGCCAGCATACAGCAACCGAACGTCATTTTTGTACCGAAAACCACCCCCCAGGCCAAAATCGCTCAATTGCTGGTTTTCGGCTCCCGTGTCATTCTGGTGGAAGGAACTTATGATGACGCCTTCGAGCTTTGCCTTAAAGCTGCCAAGACCTACGGCTGGTATAACCGCAACACCGGTTATAATCCTTACATGACGGAAGGCAAAAAAACCGCGGCCTATGAAATATGCGAACAGCTCGGCTGGCATGCGCCGGACCGTATTTTTGTCAGTGTGGGAGACGGTTGTATCATCGGGGGGCTGCACAAGGGGCTAAAAGATTTGATGGCGCTTGGATGGATCGACAAAATGCCTAAACTGATGGGCATACAAGCTGCCGGCAGCAGTTATATGTACACAGCATGGAAAAACGACGAAGATATTCTCACCAAGTCGCCGGTTAACCCCCAAACGATTGCCGACAGCATCAGCGCCGGGTTGCCCAGAGACCGCATCAAAGCCATGGCGGCGGTAAAGGAGACCGGTGGCGAATACATGTCCATTTCCGATGACGACATATTGAGAGCAATCCCCGCATTGGCTCGGGGCGCCGGCGTTTTTGCAGAACCTGCCGGTGCGGCCTCGTATGCCGGCTTTGTAAGCGCGGTCCACCAACAAATGATTTCCAGCGATGAAAAGATTGTTGTGCTCAACACCGGCAATGGCTTGAAGGATGTAGCAGGCGCCATGCAGGCGGTAGAACTTGTCCAAACCACACCGGTTAGGATTTCGCCGGATATAGGGGCGCTGAAGCAGGTGGTGGACGATTGGAAAACGGCTTAATCCGCTTCTAAATATTACCGTTTTTTTAACAATTAAGGAGAACCTATAGTGATAGATTTAACCATTAATTCCGAGAAACTGGCAAGAGCCGTAGCAAAAGCAAAAGAAAGAAACATTATTATTCCCACGTTCAAGCAACAGCGTGACCCCAGCCTCATTCCGGACGCTATCGTATCCAGGTTGAAAACCATCGGGCTGTGGGACATTGATCCGCTGAACCTCTTCCGGATCACCTGGCATAACGAGCCGGTGGCTCACGGCGGCGGCTTCGGCCGAGTCAATTTTATTGAATTTCCCAAGGCGCTGACCGGCGGCGATGCACGGATTGTGGCACCCGTCGGCAAATGGTTTCCCACGGGTGCGCACAAGGTTGGCGCGGCCTTCGGCTGCCTGGTTCCCCAGCTGGTCACCGGCCAATTCGACCCCAGCACCCAAAAAGCCGTATGGCCCTCCACCGGCAACTACTGCCGAGGTGGCGCTTACGACTCCACGCTTTTAGGTTGCGCATCCATTGCGATCCTCCCGGAAGAAATGAGCAAGGAACGATTTGACTGGCTCGCTTCTGTAGCAGGTGAAATTATCAAAACCCCCGGTTCTGAAAGTAACGTCAAGGAAATTTTCGATAAATGTTGGGAACTTAGAAAATCCGGTGAAGATCTTGTGATCTTCAATCAATTTGATGAGTTCGGTAACTACCTGTGGCACTATGAAATCACCGGACCGGCCATGATGTCGATATTGGATCGTATTGCGGCGCCCACGGACAAATTCCGTGGCCTGATTTCTTCCACCGGCTCCGGCGGGACCATCGCCTGCGGCGATTATCTGAAAAAACATTTTCCCAACTGCAAAATCGCCGCGGCTGAAGCCCTGCAGTGCCCGACGCTTCTGCAAAATGGATTTGGTGCCCACAGCATTGAAGGCATCGGCGACAAACATGTGCCCTGGATTCACAATGTTAAAAACACGGACATGGTCATCGCCATAGACGACGAAGTCTCTATGAGCCTTATCCGGCTGTTCAACGAACCGGTCGGAAAACAATACCTGGTATCAAAAGGGGTTCCTGAATCACTGGTCAACGGGCTGAACCTGCTGGGAATTTCGGGCGCAAGCAACCTCGCCGGGGCCATAAAATTCGCCCGGTACTATGAATTAGGGGAACACGATATCGTCATGACCGTGCTGACCGATTCCATGGAAATGTACGAAAGCCGATTGCGCGAGCTGACCGAAAAGCGCGGCGAGTTCACCGAAAAGGATGCGGCTACGGTATTCGCACAACACCTGCAAGGACTATCAATAGACAATATGGAAGAACTGACCTACTATGGTCGCAAGCGGGTTCACAACCTCAAGTACTACACATGGGTTGAGCAACAGGGTAAGTCATACGAAGAGATACAGGATCAATGGTACAATGAAGATTACTGGAATAATATCCCTGGCTATGTTGATGAGATTGATGAACTGATCGATAATTTTAACGCTGAAACCGGCCTGCTTAAAAAGCTTTAGCAGGGTACCTCCCGCTGGATAGGCTACTAAATAATGGCGGAATATATGGAAAAAGCCACAAACGCATATCCGGAGAAAAAACGATGACCCAAGAGAAAAAAAAGACAAGCGTAATTATTTGTGACGCCATCGCCAAAATTGGTATCGATATGCTCAAAGAGCACTGTCACGTTGATATTCAAACCGGACTGGCCGAAGATCAACTCAAAGAGGCCATCCCGGCCTATGATGCCGTCGTGGTGAGAAGCGCCACCAGATTTCCCAAAGCGGTCATTGAGCGCGCCACGAACCTGAAAGTTATTGGCCGCGCCGGTGCTGGCCTTGATACCATTGATGTCGAGGCTGCAAAGAAAAAGGGTATTGCCGTTGTCAATGCGCCCAATGCCAACTCCGTGGCCGTGGCCGAGCATACCTTTGCGCTTATGCTTGCCCTGGTGCGCCATCTGCCGCGTGCCAATGCCACGCTTAAGGAGAACCGCTGGGAAAAAAAGAGCCTCATGGGTACCGGTCTTGCCGGTAAAACATTAGGTCTTGTGGGCTTTGGAAAAATCGCCAGGCAGGTGGCTTCCCGTGCCCTTGCCTTTGGCATGAACGTTCAGGTTTGTCAGAGAAGGGCTACGCCGAAAAAGAATGCAACCCTCGGCGTTGAGACCGTGGATTTGAAAATCCTTTTCAGCACTTCTGATTTTATCTCTCTGCATATTCCCGGAAAGCCTGAAAATGAGAATTTTGTGAATGCGGAGCGACTTTCGTCCATGAAACCCACTGCCTACATCATCAACACATCACGCGGAGCAGTCATGGATGAAAAGGCGCTCCTTACTGCATTGAATGGAGGCGTCCTTGCCGGAGCGGCCCTGGATGTTTTTAAGGTGGAACCCGTCATCGACAACCCGCTGGTGACACATGAAAAGGTAATTGCTTCCCCCCACATCGCTGCCAGTACTGATGATGCCCAGCAGTCCGCTGCCATCACCGTTGTGGAGAAAATTCTTGATATTATTATTGAACCGGAACATGAAAACCCGTTGAATCTGGCGGTTGTTCCCCTCGACAAGGTTTTCCCGCATGAACGCATTGACCCCCGCCGGGTGGAGAACCTCATTGAAAAACTCAACGCTTCGGATCTCTTCACCAATCCTCCGATTGTGGTTCCCTCCAAGGATCATTATGTGGTGTTGGACGGTGCCACTCGGATCTCTTCCTTTAAAAAGCTGGGCTATCCCCATATCATTGTCCAGGTACTGAAGGATCTCGATAATTACAGTCTGGATACCTGGTTCCATGCCATCCGGAAAATTGACACGGAGATCCTGCTGGATTTGCTGAATAAGCTACCGGAGATCACTGTGGTCAAGAGCGAGCTGAAAACCGTGCAGGCCGAAATGCTGGAGCATGGCGGTCTCTGCTACCTGCAGACCGTGGATAAAACCATCTACCACATTCAGCCCAAAAAAGGCGTTAACAATCTTGTATCACTAAATAAACTTACCGATACCTATATTCAGACAAGTTATGTCACCCGGACCCTCCACGCTGATATCGACACCCTCCTCAACGAATTCCCTGACCTGGCCGGCGTCGTGGTCTTTCCTGTTTTTACCCTGGATCAGGTACTCCAGACTGCCGACGGCGGCAATGTGATGCCGGCCGGGATCACGCGGTCCATTGTTCCGGGTCGCGTCATGCGCCTGAATGCGGATTTTGAATACCTTAAATCTGACAGAGATATAGATGAAAAAAATAAATGGCTTTACGATCTGGTCATGGAAAAACTATCCAACGATCAGGCACGGTATTATGCCGAACCGATCTATCTGCTGGATGAATAGAAAAGACATCTAAGAACGGCTATTGTACCGGTATCCCACTCCGTGGGCTGTGGTAATCACCTGGGGGGAACTTGGGTGGGGCTCCACCTTTTTTCGCAGCCGGGCAATATGCTGATCCAGGGTTCGGGTGGTCCCGTAATATTCGATACCCCAGACGGCGTTAAGCAGTTCATCGCGACTTAAGACGGCATCAGGATTCGCCCTGAAATAATACAGCAGTTTTAATTCGCGATCGGAAAGATCGAAAGATTTGTCCTGTATTCGTACGCGGTATTGACGGCCATCGATTTCCGCCGGCCCGAATCGAAATCGCCCCCCCTCCTCCTTAATCATCGGCGGATTGCGCCGGGACCTTCTGAGAACCGCCCCGATGCGGGCCAGCAATTCACGGACACCGAAGGGTTTGGTGATGTAGTCATCCGCGCCCAGTTCCAGCCCCAATACTTTGTCGATCTCTTCGCTTTTGGCGGTCAACATGATTACCGGTACCTGCTCGTCTTTTTTCCGGATGGCCCGGCAGACTTCATATCCGCTCAGGGCGGGCATCATAATATCAAGCAGAACCAGGTCGAAGGTGCCGGATTCGAAAAGGTCAATGGCCTCTTTTCCATTTTTGGCCGGCGTGGTTTGATACCCCTCGCTTTCAAGGGTGTCGACCAGGCCGTTGCGGATATGGGTGTCATCTTCGGCCACTAGAATGTGGAGATTCTCCATGGGGTTATCCTTCATGTGTGCGATTCACCGGAATGAGTATCGTGAAACAACTCCCCCTATCCGGGCGTGGTTCGTATTGCAGGTCGCCGCCCACATCGCGCATCAACTGTCGGGCAATGGATAGGCCCAGGCCGGAGCCCGGATGGCCGGCGGTCAATGAATCGTTTCCCTGATAAAATTTTTCAAAAATGCGATGGTGATCTTCGGGGAGAATCCCCGGTCCGCGATCAAGCACGCATATATGCCAACCGGTGCCGGCCGGATCGAGTTTGATCATGAATTCCTCGCCGTCGGCTGCGTATTTTAAGGCGTTATCCGCCAGGTTCAAAAGGACCTGTTCCAGTACATCCCGGTCGGTGTGGACCTGGATTTCTTCCTCCGGGAGATGTACGGTTAATGCCAACCCTTCTTTTTCGATTCGTAGACGGTGGGTCGATTCAAATTCATTTAAAAAACCGGTCAAATTAAGCGGTTCGATCCGATATTTTTTCCGACCCTGTTCGAGCCTGCCAAAATCGAGCAGGTTGTTGACCAGACGGGCGAGTCGGCGACTTTCATCAACGATGACCCGCAAGTAGTTTCCCCGTTTTTCTTCCGACGCTACCCGACCCTCCATGAGCAGCTCGGCGTACATACGGATGCTGGTCAGGGGCGTTTTCAGCTCGTGGGACACATTGGCGACGAAAGTCGTTTTCCGCCGGGCATCCCGCCGGTTTCGTTCCGATTCACGATAAAGGAGCAACCCCCCGAATAGAAGCGCCGTAATCACGATGAGTACAAGAAGACCGGAAACGATTAAAAATCCACGACCGGTGGCATGTCCACCGGCCGCCCCGGTAAAATAGACAGCAACTTGCCAATGGGGAAGCGGCGGCGACAGGGATACCGTCAAATCCGGTACCGCGTTTTCATCCAGCGCTTCCCCGGCGGATTGATGCAAAATCCGGCCGGTACCGTCTTGCAAAACATAGATCGCCTCGTTACCGGACTTACCTGATAAATTGGGGGAAAAATCAAGAATCAGGCGTGAAAGCAGCGTGGTCAGCTCCAGCTCCAACCCCCACACCAGGTCCCGATCCGCCGGCCGAACCCACCCGATAATATAAAGTCGGTTGCCGGAAAACCATGGGATCCACCCCCCGTCAAATGGCGTACCGGACGATCTCGCCCCGATGGCATTACGGGCATCCGGCGTACGGCTCCTCGCCAAATCCAGCAGACTGTCCCGGCCGGACTGTGCCGCCGATTCTTGTTTAAAACCCGATGTTGCTTTCGTCAATTTGACAGATACACCACGCGCTTCCGCCTGACGATTTTTCGTAGCGGTCGACCATGAAAGGCGGCCATCGAACAATGTCGCGTATCTTACCGCAAAACGGCGCTCCTCTCGATTTGCTGAAAGGCCCGGTGGCGGATACCGCAACCCTTCGTCTGGTGACCAGATAAATACATTGCGGACAAGGGAATTTTGATTGACCCATTCGGGAAGGGTTACATCCAATGCTTCCGGCGAAAGGTTTTTAATGCAGACAGCAATGTATCTTCGACAACCTGAACGGTCTGCTTAAGTCCCTGGGCCGTTGAGCGGGCCCGGTCCAAATGCGTGGCCTGAAAGGAATCATCGAGTCGGGCCTGTTCGTATTGGAGTAATCGAAAGGCTGCCCCCACAATGACCAAGGTCGGCAAAATCAGGAGCAGCCAGTATCTTAAAACGGAACGGTTCATTTATTGGCTTTGTTGTTGTTTCATCTGGTATGACTCGGTTCGAAGCACTTTTCGTGCCCGCTTGGTCATCCCTTTTGATTCAATTTGGACTGCCTGAGCCTCAATCTGCTCAGCTTTTTTCAAAAGACCGGCATCCTTTAATTTCTTGCCGGAGGTTTTCAGCCGCTGGGCCGATTTCCTCAAGGCATCGACCGCCTCATCCTTTCGCCCCTCGTCGGATAATACAATGGCTTCTTCCTGGGCGATGGCATTCATATTCAACTCGTATTCCCGGTGAACGTCTTCGTTGACCGATTGTTCAACCATCTGACGATTGTGGGTAAATCGGGCCATCAGTCGATCCGAAGATGTCGCCTGCCAATGGGTAAAAGGGTTATAGTAAGTCGTCTCGGCGTATGCGATTTCTATGGACTCGCCATCACGGCCACCGGCGATTTCCACCTCTACCAACGCGTACTTTTCCTGGTCACCGTAAAGCTGGTTCAGGTTGAACTCGACAGATCTTCCACGGATACGGCCATCACGGCCAATGATCCGGATCGGTCGGACATTATCAGCCAATCGAAGGGTCACCTGGACTTCCTGGGCCACCACGTTGAGGACCCCCCCCAACTCATGGGCAAATATCCGGGGCAGGTCCTCACTCGTTTCGGCAAAATAGGTGTTGCCATCACTATTCTGGGACAGCCGGGCCATCAAGTCTTCATTGTAATCGGTTCCCACGCCCACAGTGGTAACCGAAATTCGCTCTTTGATCAAGGCTGCACCCAATCGACCCAGATCCGCCGTGGCGTTGGGGCCAACATTGGCCAGCCCATCGGAAAGCAGGATTACCCGGTGGACATAATCTTCGTGTGCATGTTTTCGAACTTCCGAAGCCCCCTGGCTAACACCGCCAAAAAGGGCGGTATTTCCACTGGGCCGGATATTTCGGATTTGCGCTTCAATGGATTCAGAATACTGTACCCACCCAGCCGGCACAATGGTATCCACCAGATGATCATAGGCTACCAGGGAAAAAATATCCCCACCTGATAGCCGCCTCAGGGCCGTAATGGCGCCGTCTTTGGCTTTGGATAGTTTTTGCCAGGACATGGAGCCGGATCGATCCAGGACAATGGCCAGATTGACCGCCGGCCGTTTTGCCTGTATCGGTGACGGGGGGGCATCCAAGGTGACTTTAAGGATGGCGGTACGGCGAATATCAGCGGGTAGAACATCCCGATCCAATTCTACCCGGCATTGGACTTTTCCATCGGTGGTTTTTGCAGCGACAGGGTCGACAAATAACCCGGCGATAATGAGACTGATACTTGCCATGGCCATGGCCCATGTGGTCAATTTTTTTTTCATTGTTAATGTGATTTTCATGATAACACCTCTGTTTGGGGTTTGTGGTAAAAAACAAATACTAAAGACGCTGGAATTGTTTTCCTGCCGCCTCGGCAAGCCGGCATCCAACGGCGATGATTCATATTTACCATCGTTGATGGAGATGTTGTCACAATCGGGTAAAACAAATGTAAAAAAATGTAAAAGGGTATCTATTCCCATTCTGTCCCTGGAATTGCGGCATTACAATATGATATACTTTTCCTTATCCGGAGGTTTTCTATGTCCGATCATAATTGCGAGAAGTGCGCGTTTCGGGTAAAATATGACAATAATTCAAAGTCTTTTCTTGTTAAATTGTGGAGATGGCACACCAATTGGTGCCCCGGATGGAAATCGCACATGAGGTCACTGACAAACACTGACAGGATTAATATCGCCAAAAAATATAAATATAACATGGAAAAATATATGTAGCGTTTAACGCACCTCAACTCACAACTTGCGCCTTCCCCCCCTCATTGAAAATGGGGGATTCACGGTGCATGGTAGTGTCAACAATTATGTGTGAAATTATACTCTGCCATATTTTTCATAAATGGCAGGTTGGCGGCAACTTTACCTATGGGTTTCGACCTCCAGTGGATTTCCATCTTTAAACAAACA
>Ga0056107_100128_pt1 | contig 14504 bp, 13 predicted proteins | sample WorMetcrassitun2_FD_77006 | JGI IMG/M metagenome (GOLD analysis project Ga0056107, IMG submission 77006) | Marine gutless worms symbiont microbial communities from Max Planck institute for Marine Microbiology, Germany - Olavius crassitunicatus.2 ...
CCGGGATTGCCCGCCTGGTCAATGGCCCGGAAGCCTTTACCCCGGATGGTGATGCCATCATGGGACCGGCCCCGGAGCTGGACAACTGCTTCGTGGCTGCGGGGTTTAATGCCTTTGGTATTGCCGCCGGTGGCGGGGCCGGACGGATGATGGCTGAATGGATTCTTGAAGGAGAGCCCAGCCTGGATATCTGGCCGCTGGATATTCGAAGATTCGGCGGGTATCACCACAGCCGGCGGTATAATGTGGAAAGGACCAAAGAGATATACGGCAAGCACTATACTATTCACTGGCCCCACGAAGAGCACGACTCAGCAAGAGGGGTCAGAAGAAGTCCCCTCTACTACCCGCTCAAGGAAAAAGGAGCGGTATATGGCGCAAAATATGGATGGGAACGGGCCAACTGGTTTGCCCCCGAGGGCGTGGCGCCAAAAGATGACCTGACCTTCGAGGTCCCCAGCTGGTTTGAATACGTGGCGGCCGAACATAAGAACGTGCGGGAAAACGTGGTAATTATCGATCAGACCTCGTTCAGCAAATTTGAAATGGAAGGCCCGGGTGCCCTGGAATTCTTAAACCGGCTCTGTACCAATCAGATCGACCGGCCGGTGGGGAAGGTGATCTATACGCAGATGTGCAATGAGCGGGGCACGATTGAATGTGACATGACGATCGGTCGACTGGCCGAGGATAAGTTCTTGATGGTTTTCGGTACGGCCTTTGGCCTGCGCGCCTCATGGTGGATTGAAAACCATATGCCCGATGACGGCACGGTTTCTTTTAAAGAGGTTACCTCGGCCTATGCGGTGATCAACGTCATCGGCCCGAAATCGAGAACACTACTGGAAAAAACAACGACGCTGATTTGAGTAATAAGGGCTTTACCTTTGGAACCTGCAAGTCCTTTTCGGTTGAATACGCGAAGGTTACCGCTTTCAGGGTGACCTACGTGGGCGAGCTGGGCTACGAGCTATATGTCTCCACCGAATATGCCGGTCATGTATATGAGACCTTGTGGGCCGCCGGTCAGGAACTTGGCATCACCAATGCCGGATACCGAACCATCGCCTCTACTCATTTGGAGAAGGGATATGCCGACTGGGGAAGTGAGCTCACGCCGGAATACACCCCCTTTGATGCCGGGCTGGGCTTTGTGTGGCCCTTGAAAAGGATGATTTTATCGGTAAAGCCGCACTGGCTGCCATCAAGGCGGAAGGGGCCAAATGGAAACTCTGCACCTTTACCATTGATGCGGAAAAACCCTTGATGATCCAGAGCAGCGCGCCCATTATCTGCAAAGGCGAGGTGGTAAGCGTTACCACCAGTACGGGGTATGGCCACACCATCGGCAAAAATATCTGCTACGGATACCTTCCAGTCGAAAAATGTGGTAGCGGGGAAACATTTGAAATTGAATCGTATAATGAATGCTACCCGGCAACACTTGAGCCGAGTCGTGTACTCTATGACCCTGGTCGGAAGAAGGTGCTGGCATGATCGATTTTGATGCGGCAGCCAGCAAGGCATCATCCGGGCATAAAGCCGCTCTAAAGGCGGAAAAAGAGACCTACACCCGGATTTACGACACCACCCGGGCCGTGCTAGCCGAGGTCGGTATCGAGACTCGAAATAAAGCGGTCATCACACTTTTAGAGGCCACAGGTCTTGCGGGCTATGACGCTTCAACGGGTCGCATCTACCTGATGCCGGAGCTGATTGACCAGAGCCTTGCATCCGCTGCAAAGACTTATCCGGGGGATGGGGGGATGAACACCCTGGGGATTGGCGGTATCCCGCCGTTTCTCTACAGGGACGGGGAAGAATTCCCCATGCCGGCCGGCTATGATGAACTTGAACACCTGATTGCAGTCGTTGCGGAAAATATCGATGTGGTTCAGTTTTTCAGCCAGCCGGTAAAGGTCCATAAGGGAGATCCGCTGGCATGCAACCGGATCATGGATCGGGTGGATGACTGTATCAAGGTAACCTGCAGCGCCTATATGGAGAGTGAAGAAGCGGTCAGCTGGTTTGCCGGGCGGGATGACTGGCATGATTCCATCTGCGGTGTCAAATCGCCCCTCACCAGTATGGACAACATGATGGACGCATTAATCAGGAGTGCCCGTGCCGGCAACCACCTGCGCCTGACAACCATGCCCCTGGCCGGGAGATCGGCGCCGCAAACCCCCGAGGCCTGTATCGTTATTACCCATGCCGAGGTGATGTTCATGCTGGCTGTCGCCCAAACGGTTAATCCGGGGATGCTCTGCATGTTCGGCGGGATGCCTTGTACGACCAAGCCCGATGGTGATCTGGACTATTCCCATGATGCCATGAACCTGTTGAATGTGGCCGTTACCCGGCTCAACATGTGGGTAACCGGACTGCCGACGGTCCAATCCGGGGGAAGCACCGGGGAAAAGCAACCCGGCGCCCAGGCCCTGTCCGACGGAAAACGTGGGCGACGCATGTTATGCGACTTTGGCATTCACAATGTCCGGCATTGTTTCGGTGTTCTCGATAACCTTAATTTTTTCAGCGAAACTGCTTTCCAGCAGGACTGTGAGGCACAGCGTGCATACCAGGCATCCCGAAAAGAGACCACGAAATTGATGCCGTTATACCTTCCCGAAGATGACCAGGCGTTCGATGTCATTCAACGGGTGGGCAGTAACGACTACCATGTGGACTATCATACCACGGCCAATTTGAGTGCCTTTGATGACTGGGCAAAAATGGTTGTCGATCAGGGCTTTTTCCCTGAAAAGACCCGTGAACCCTGAGAAAGACTTCACATCGTTGACGTGAGACTATAAGGGGTTTTATTGGAAAAGCAGATTAAAGCGATTATTGAAACATTCTATGATATCGGAAAAGTGAGTGACGTACACGAATTATTCGGTGGATTTACCACTCGGGGGTTCGGTGTGCATACCCGCGAGGATCATCGTGAAAAAACTTTCTTTGTGCGCCAATACGAAAAAGGAGCAGCACTTGAGGAGATCCGGTTCGAACATGCGCTAATCAGTCATGCCGTCGAAAATGGATTGACCATCTGTGCGGGGGTGGTACCCGGCCGGGACGGGAAAACCATGGTGCAACCGGTAAATAGTGACCACGTTTTCGCTGTTTACGAATACCTCTCCGGGGAGGAAAAATGTACGTGGAGTTGCACCGAGTTGACAGATATCGAATTGACGAATGCCGCCCGCGTATTAGCCGAGTTTCATAATGCCGTCCGGGATTTCGATCCGGGTTGTTATAGCAAGGGGGCGCCGCCGATTATCGAGTTGTTACCCAGGATGACTGATAATTTAATCCGCTTGGGAAATAAAAAGAATTCAAGTAAATTTCATTCTTACTATCGGAAAAACCTGAAAGCCATTCTCAGTGTCATTGAGCGTCACCTGATCGCGCATATGGATGTCGAAGGGTTTCCGGTGATCCCGACCCATTATGACTTTCATCCTGGAAATCTCAAGTGGAACGATGAAGTCGTATCCGGGATATTTGATTTTGGCTGGTCAAAAATGGATCTGCGCCTGTTTGATGTTAGCATGGCCGTTATCTATTTCTGCAGCCAATGGGGGGGCGGCCAGGACGGAATATTGCGTATGGATACGTTCTCCCATTTTCTGGAAAGTTACCACTGCCGACTTCGACACCTGGTAGGACTCGGTCCACTGAGTCAGGATGAGCAACGGTTGTTGCCCAAAATGCTAGCCATCGCTAATATTTATCTTGTCCACTGGGAAGTATCGAGCTTTTATAATGTAAAAGAGGCGGTTGAAAGCGAATACCTTGTATACCTGGCACATAATGTCCGCTTGATGCGCTGGCTTGACACCCATCGGGTCATCATTGTCAACGCTGTTGCCGATGCGCTGGGGCCGTGTCGGCCGGTAGAGAAAAAAACTTTTAGAAACTGAAAGACTACAGCAAGGACCGAAGCAATCCGGCAATCGAAAGAACGATCAGTAAAATAAGCACATGGTGCCGAAAGGAATCCTTGTCTGCCGTAACAAACCGCCTGCTTCCCACGGCAATACCCAAAAGTAGTGGAATCAGGCAAACGGCCGTTGTTAGCAAAATCCGGTACGTCGTCAGACCTTGAATGGACGCCATGATCAGGCACATTGTATCAATACCCAAAAAATAGGCGATGATGGATGCGCGGGATACCGCAACGCCGGCGGGAGACGACAGGTAAAGAAGAATAACCGGCGGTCCGCCGATCGCCGCGGCCCCATTCAACAGACCGCATGTAATGCCCGTGGTAAGGATCAGTGGGGTCCCCGGCATCTTTTTCCACGCCCAGCCGCGCATGAGTAACAACGCAGCCGCCAATACCAGCAGAGAAATCGATATGCGCATGGGTACGACCGGGATGTTTGCCAGCAGATATACGCCAAGGGCGTTGCCAGTAAGGACCCGGCAAGCAGCCACCGTAAAGAATACCAGTCGATGTCTCTCCAGACCTGCGGAATCAACCGTATACTTGCCAGGACTTCAAGCATCAGGACCAGGGGGACCACATGGACCGGGGGAAGCACCAGCGATATGCTGGTTACTGCGACCATGGCAAAACCAAAACCGCTATACCCCCGGATAATGCCGGCAATAAAAACGGAAGCAATGGTGACCATCCATGTTAAAAGGTCAAGGCCTAGCCAATTCAACGTATATATCCCACCGGTAAAGCTGTTTTAAGAAAACCAAATATCAGTCAATGACAAAACTACGAGCATATCCGATGACCGATAATGAAATGGACATGAATCGATTATAGAATGATTTTCCAATTATGCCAATACCCAATGACCGCTGTAAACCTGGGCAGCATCGGTTTCAATATATTTGACAAACGTCACGGTAGACAATAACTTGTAACTGTCTTCGAATATCCAGACCTCGTCAATAATCAGACAAAATCGTTGTAGATCTCATGCGGCGGGGCGCGATGGACTTGCAAAAAGTCTCATTTTCTCTCCCTTTACGGGAGGGGACAAGGTGGGGGTAATGCACTCAGAAATCACTATCAATTTATACGGCTCTCTCTCTAAAACTATGGGTCAAAAGCCCGGAAAAGCGATACCCTTTCCGCTGAATCGGTCCACACCATTGGTGGACGTTTTGTCGGCAGCCCGGATTCCTGCTGATGCGGTTCAGCTGGTCATGAAAAACCACAAAGCCTCTGTTTTGGATGTCACTATCGAGCCGGGCGACCGCCTGGCCCTCTTCCCCAAGGAGTACCCCTTCTTTGTCGATTGGTATGAATTTCGAAACAGGCCAAAACCTGAAAAATGACCCCATCCACTGATTTGCCGGAAAAGCTGGCCCAAGAAGAAACAAGAAAATGGTCCGAGTTTTGCCAATCGGTGGATGCTGCCGGTATCGACCTGCCGGATGACGACACCTTTGTCCATTCTGCTAAACGGGCATTCTTATTCAGCGACTTCATTTTTAAAAACTGTACCCGAAGGCCGGAAATACTCGCGAACCTGGTCCAAAGCGGCGACCTGCAACACGCATATACTTCTAACCATTTAGAAGCGCACTTAATTACCGCCCTTGACGACGTGGCCGACGAGGCGGAGTTGATGGCGCGCCTTCGACGATTCCGGTGTCGGGAGATGGTTCGTATCGCCTGGCGGGATTTGTCTGGGTGGGCTTCTGTTTCCGAAGTAATGGCGGATATCTCATCGTTGGCCGATGCGGTTTTGGATGTTACCTTAAGTTTTCTGGCCAATTGGCAAATAGCCCGGATCGGACCACCGCTTAATGCCGCCGGTCGTCGTCAGCAACTGGTGGTGGTGGGAATGGGAAAACTGGGCGCCGAAGAATTAAACTTTTCTTCCGATGTGGATCTGGTGTTTGCCTATCCGGCCCCGGGGACAGGTGCCCTGCACGCATCAAACGATGATTTTTTTACCCGGCTGTGCCGGCAGTTAATCCGGGTCATTCATACACCGACCTCCGATGGATTCGTTTTCCGGGTGGACATGAACCTGCGGCCGTTTGGCGATAGTGGCCCTTTGGTGATGCATTTTGATGCCATGGAAGACTATTTTGTTAGCCAGGGACGAGAATGGGAACGTTACGCCTGGATTAAGGCCCGGATCGTGGCCGGCGATAAGGCCGCCGGCAATGATTTGCTGGATCGACTCAAGCCGTTCGTATATCGACGGTATTTTGATTACGGTGTTTATGATTCGCTCCGGGAGATGAAAAACGGCATCTCATCCGAGATCAAAAAAAAAGGGGTTCGAGACGATATCAAGCTGGGGCCGGGTGGTATCCGAGAAATCGAATTTTTCGGCCAGGTGTTTCAATTGCTTCGGGGTGGCGTCATTCCCCCCCTGCAACAGCGGCCGATATTAACGGTGTTGGCCGGTCTGGCAAAAGAAAAAATTATTTCCGATTCGGTTGCCGGAGACTTATCCAGCGCATATCTTTTCTTGCGCCGTGTTGAAAACAGGCTCCAGATGGATAACGATCAGCAAACCCACCGGCTGCCCAATGACGATCCCCAAGACGATAGAAGATGGTGGCGTCTCGCACTTTCCATGGGGAGCTGCGATGTCGTCTCTTTTCAGCGGACACTGGCGCACCATACCCAAACCGTTCAACGACACTTTGAGTCCCTTCTGGCGCCGGACCCGCATTCCAAAAGGGCCACCGCAGATACGGCATCCGAACTGTTCAGTCAGCCATGGGACACCTTTCGTACCGATGCGGAATGTGTCGAAGCCAAAACAGCGTTGGCCCGGATTGGCTATCATGATCCGCCCCGCGTTATTCGCCTGCTCACCCACCTGGGGGGCCTACCCGCCACCAAGTCCCTCAGCCAGGAAGGGCGAAAACGTCTCGATCGGTTGATTCCCCGTATTATAAAAGCCGCGGGTGCAGCAGACGATACGGTAAACACATTAGACCGAATCCTTGAACTCATCGGTGCCATTGAAAAGCGGACCGTGTATCTGGCCATGTTGCTGGAAAACCCAGGGAGCATCCACCTGTTGGTCCGTTTGGCCGACGCCAGCCCGATGATTGTTACTTTATTGGCCAAGCACCCGGTCCTTTTGGATGAGTTGCTCGACCCCCGGCTGTTATACGATCCGCCCAATCGGGCCGAAATGGGAAAAGAGATCACCCATCGCCTGTCGACCATTCCCGCCGACGACCTGGAATTTCAAATCGAGACATTGTGTGTATTCAAACAGGTGAATATTTTGCGGGTCGCCGCCGCCGATGTCACCGGAAAACTGCCCCTGATGAATGTCAGCGACCGGTTGACCAATATTGCCGAAATAGTTTTGTCAACCGTGGTGGACCTGGCCTGGGAATACCTGGTTGCCCGGCATGGCCGGCCAGTATGTGATCTTAGCAGCATATCACTCAAACGTGGGTTTGCCATCATTGCGTATGGCAAGCTGGGCGGCCTGGAGTTGAGCTATAGTTCCGACCTGGACCTGGTCTTTTTACATGCCGGTGCAAGCGGCAAGGTCACCGACGGTGCCCGGCCCATCGATACCGGCCAGTTTTTTGCCCGCCTGGGCCAACGGGTGATCCATTTGCTCTCCACCCGAACCCGGGCCGGTCTTTTGTATAAGATTGACATGCGCCTGCGTCCCGATGGAAGTGGCGGCATGCTGGTCACCCATATTGATCAGTTTGATACGTATCAGTGTAAAACCGCCCGGACCTGGGAACACCAGGCGTTGATCAAAGCCCGCCCCGTCATCGGTGATCCACCGGTGATGGACCGGTTTAAATATATCCGCAAAGCGATTCTCAATCAGCGGCGGGATGCGGGTAAATTGCGGGATGATGTTGTCAAGATACGCGATCAATTGCGACAGGCCAATGAATCGCCAGATACCGATATGTTCGATATCAAACACGGCCCCGGCGGGATGATCGATATTGAATTCCTTGTCCAATACCTGGCCCTTCGTCTATCGCCGGATTTTTCAGAGCTGGTCGAATGGACGGACAATGTCCGGCTGATTCAAACCCTGATTGAGACCGGCACCATTGGCGATCGTCAGGCCTACCTGCTCAAACAGGCCTACCTGAGCTACCGGATGGTGGGTCACCGCCTGGCTCTCCAGGAAAAACCGGCCATCATTGATGCCGGGCGATTTGTGAAGCGGCGGGAGGCGGTGATTCGGATCTGGCGTCGATTTTTTAATACAGAGGACCCCCAAGGTGGATAGAAGGAATCATGGATTTCGAAGCCGGTAGTAGTAGAAAGTAATGTTACACAACACATTGTGGTCTAAAAATCCACAACCGACTTTTTATGAGACCATCAATTTTACAATTATAATTTCACCTTCAATAAAGATATCATAAACAAGTATCCATGATGTATCACCGGTTCAAGGCAATCCACTCGAATGATACTATCACAGGGTCGCCTTTCCCCCGTTTCTATTCAATTTAGAATAATATCCTGGTGGGAATAAGTTGGAGACATCCCCAGTATTTGGAGACATGATTTTCGAGTGATAGCCATGATATATCTCAGGTGCATGGCAATTCCCTTCCTCACAGCTAATCGCAAATAAAATTCGGTTATATCCTTGCTTTTGTTCGATGAAAGCTCTTTACCACCGTACACTTCAACATCGGCGACATGCGTGGTGCAACCATTATCCAGTAATCCCTCAGTTTATAGCCGATAGCTGTACTAATTACAGGACTGCTCGACCAAAATGCTGCCACTGTCTCGTGCTTGAATACCAGTTGCAAGTAGTTTCGTGTTCGGCTGAAAAACATATGTTGTGGCCGGTTTTATCTCTTGTAAATAGTTGGTTACCTGATAATTTTCAAACCTGATAATGAGTGGGTGAAAATCTGCTCGGGGTATATAGAAGCGTACGCATCCTTGTTTATTGGTTTTGAAACAACCCAGTCCAACAAGAACGACTTCTCCACCACAAACCGGGTTTCCCTGTTGGTCAAGAACCTTAATTAAACTTAAACGTCGTGATGGAAAATATTTGGCAATCAACTGCCTGAATTTACCTGCGCTATTAGGTGCCGGTATTTCAGCCACTTGTTTCAGCACATCCTCTTCATAATCTCCATGTTTTCTAGGAGTCTTCCAATTTTCTCCATATTTTAGACGCAGGTATTCCTCGGGGGGATTTGGCACAAGGAAAGTCTCTTCGAGAAAGGATATTTCCTTTAATTCCGTAAACAGACTAAGGGGGGTTTTCTGGAAGGGGAACTGAATTATGTAGTCATCAACAGCCTTAAAACATTGCCAGTCAATTCTTGTTGAGTACTTAACAAGGGGTATATATGGATTTACACTCAGGTGATCTATTCTGGTAAGAAAACCGTGATTCCTGAAAGCTACAACAATCGGGTAAGTGACTTCTCGGTTACACCGTGATATCCGATTACCGAACCCACGTCGATGTCGTCATCCCATGGCAGTAAATCGTTATCTCTAATTGCTCCGAGACAGGTTCCCTGTCGAAGGAAAAAGGTCACGCTGAAATTGTTCAGGATATGTTTGACCTCCTTTAGTGCCTTAATTGCATTATTTCGGTCTATTGGTTCTTCTGATCCAAGCCATTTATCTAACCTTTTGTTATCCTCAGTACTCATGCTGCTATCCATTATTTTTCACTCCTCCTTAATTTATTCGGCAAAACGCTGAAGGCCACTGGTGTAAACCTGTGGAGTCAGCATAAAAAAATGGCACCGCGAATGATGCCTCGTACCAATCCTGGGTATGACAATTATTAGCAGCGGCAGAAGTAAAGGATACGAATTCCCTTTTAAAGCTCGGAGTAAGGGGTAATTCAGAATTGCATGCCGTACCAGGAAGTATCTCAATATGTAGTAGAACCGAATATCAAGTGGCAACTTATCGGATCAGTTGTTGGTTTGGTGTGCTGTCCTTGAATCGGGATTGTTTGCGATTTGTGTTTCATACAGTGTTGTCGCAACATAATCAGAATCTGTGGGACGTTTTATAAGCTTGCTTTGACGATTATTTTTTATATGCCGTTTAAACAGCGACTCAAGTGGCGATGGTTTATCTATCGCCGTTGTGAACGCACCTCTATAGACTTAAGTCATCGTGTGCGTTTCCGAAATGATCTTTAATAATCCGCAGGCATGCCCGGGTATTAAGGCTCATGTGGAGCCGAGGGAAATATGTATGGTGAAACCTGAAGTGTCTTCCGTCTGTGCGGAAGGATGCAGAAGATTCAGAACCCTTTCCCATTGTCAGGGAATTGAGCTAACGAAATGGATAATTTTTTGCGCCTTTGAACTTTTTTCCCATAGTTCTTTTCGCCTTTGTATCAATATCATTCGCACCTATACCACCATAAAGCCATCGGTGTCAAACAATTATTGGCAGGTTAGAGTCGCACTACAGATACATTGAGACAATCGTGCTCCAATGACCCTGAAAATCTTACCCGAAATCCGATTTTCGCAAACCAGCGGTATCACGTATGTGAAAGGCGCCAGCATTGTCATGACGAGGATAGGCGCTCTAAACCCGCCATCTTACCGATCGGCTCACCGCCTCCTTAAACCGTTTCAGATATGAGCGCCGGTCGGTTTCAGGGAGATATCGCTTGACGAAGCGTGTCTCCGGATCCTGACTGATACGATGCCGCCCAGCCAACCGTGCGACACCCAGTGCCGTTAATTCTGCTGATGACGGTACGACCACCTCTCGATTCAGCACATCGGCCAGGAACTGGCAAAAATACGGATTGGCCGACAGTCCGCCATCGATCGAAATCTCATTCTTAATTGATGTGAATTCATTCATCGCCGCGATCACTTCAGCTGCCCGAAACACGATACCTTCTAAAATCGATTGCATTAAATCTGCTAGCTGGGTATCCAGTGACAGGCCGATCCAGAGCCCTCCCGCTGTTCGATCCCAATACGGACAACCCAGGCCGGAAAGAGCAGGAACAAAAACCAGACCCCTTTCGATTGCACTGGGTTTTGTAAATTGATCAATCTGATCGTAGGTTTTAAACAGTCCCAGGGACTTCGCCCAATTAATTGCCGATCCGGCGTAATATACCCCCCCATCCAGCGCATACACGGGTTTCTGTCCCTCAATCCGCCATGCCACCGTTGGCAATAATCCCTGTTTGACTGTTTGACTGTTTGACTGTTTGACTGTTTGACAAGGCGTATCTCCGGTGACCACCAGTGCGAACGCCCCTGTACCGAAAGTGATCTTGGCATCGCCAGGCTTTTTACACCCATGCCCATACAATGCCGCCTGTTGGTCAACGATGCTTGCCGTGACGGGGATGCGACGCCCCTGTGACATGATTGCGCCAAAATCACCCGTTGTTGAAACAATTTCGGGTAATGTCTCTATCGGCACCCCGAAGAGGTCGCATAGTTCTTCATCCCATTGCCCGGTGTGCAGATTCATTAGGGATGTTCTGGATGCCGTACTGATATCTGTTACAAATCGACCGGCGAGGCGATCAAGAAAGAATGCATCGGTAGTGCCCAATCGTAGTTTTCCACGACGGAGTAGTGCTTTGGCTTCGGGAATATTTTCGATGATCCAGGCAAGCTTGGTTGCGGAGAAATAAGAATCTAGCGGTAACCCTGCTTTTTGAAAAACCCAATCTTGTACATTTTCAGATTTGAGTTTATCAATGGTACTGTTTGTTCGATTATCCTGCCAGACAATGACCGGCGATACCGCCTGTTTTGAATCCGCACCCCATGCCAGGCAGCTTTCTCCCTGATTATCAATACCAATAGCCAGCAGGTCATCACAACTATCAACACACAGTTGGATGTTTTGAGTTAATTCTTCGGCGTCATGCTCCACCCAACCCGGCTTAGGATAGAACTGCCGGTGCGCAATTGTTTTAACGATCCTGCTTACACCCGAGTCTCCAACTAATAACGCGCGTGTACTTGTCGTGCCTTGATCAATTGCAAGTATTGTCATTCGGCCTTTCCATTTTAAATATCATCGAAAGTTATATCGGACTCCTCTTTGGGTAAGGGAATGATAAAAACCGGTTTTCGAGATCGACGCAGAATCCTTTTCGCCATACTCCCCAGAAAAGTCTGGGTAACGAAGCCCTTGCCATGAGTTCCCATGAAAATCACGTCACAGTTTAATTTATCGGTCATTTTTAGTATCTCCTCAGCCGGGTAGCCTATGCAAATCTCAATTGAGGCCTTAGTCTCCGCAAACTCAGGATCTTCGGTGCGCACCTTATCGTAAAACACCGTTAACCGTTTTTTTAGACGATCCTTGGCAAGATCTGCTCTTTCTTTCTCTTTTTCGACAACAAATTCTTGGCCGGTATGGCCCTTCATAAAAATGTAGGCATTTGTACTCATCATCTCCATAACATGTAAAATGACGATTTCCGCACCGTTTCGTTTTGCAGAATTTACTGCATAGCCTAAGGCATAGTCCGAATTTTTGGATAAATCAGTGGCATAAAGAATTTTTTTAATTTTTGGGATCATGATGTTTCTCCTTTATGTTTTGGTTTTTTACTGAAAAATTTGCCGGTATTTTTTCTGGATGGCCATCACCTTTCGGGCGACCGAAAACCGCGATGGCGGAGAGTCTTTGATTTTGGCCAGTTTTCTTCCGTTCAAGGTAGGGCAGTCGGCACATCTGATTTCAGTATGTTTTGGATACCGGATCAAGTCCGGCATGGCGAATTCGGACTTTTTATGACGCCATCGTGGTTGAAAGTATAAAAAACTGTGTTTTTTACTTGCAATATTTGAAATTTTATGATCTATATATTCAATATACGGTCATAATATTTAACAAAAAGATTGAAATCCGATCATGCACTACGTAGAGCGGCGAGGATATATCCTAGAAATTATTAGAAAAAACGGCCAAGTACGAGCCGTCGACCTGTCTGGACGCTTCGGTGTTTCCATCGCCACCATCCGACGGGATTTAGTGCTTCTGGAAAAGGATGGGCGTATTCAGCGCACTAGCGGCGGCGCGGTTCTGGAAAAACGGAGCCTGCTTGAGCTGTCCTACCAGCAGCGTGAAAGCTGCCATATTCGCAAAAAACAAATGATCGCCGAAAAGGCTCTGAATTACATTGAACCGGATGACCGGATATTTTTCAATGATGGGACCACGATCATGCAGTTGGCGAAGATGTTGGCCCAAAGGGACATGCCTCTTGTGGTCATGACCAACAGCCTGAAAATAGCCGACATCCTGGTCTATAATAGACAGATCAATGTCATTCTTATCGGCGGGGACATTGAGGAGTTTTCCTATGCCAGCTCCGGGCCCCTGGCCGAGCTGATGGTAGCGCATCTAAATGCGGACAAAGCCATTATCAGTGCCGATGCCTTTCATCCAGTTAAGGGCGTATGTATCCAGCCCATAGCCCAAGCGATGCTAACCATGAAAATGATTTCCAACGCGGGAAAAGTGATCGTAATGGGTGACAGTAGTAAAATAGGGTCAGTGGCCACGGTGAACGTCTGTCCCTGGAAGAACGTTGATGTTTTTATTACGGACCATATCGAAGGCCCCGACCTTCACAGAATCCGGCAGGTCTGTGTCGAGGTGGTCTAATTTTTTGAATTGGAGGTTCAATGGAAAGAGGAAATTTTTTGTTTTGCCCGGGGCCGGTGAATGTGGCCGACCAGGTTCGCAAGGCGTGTCTGCACCCCCAAGTGGGCCATCGGGTACCCTATTTTGAAAACGTGATTGCCAATCTACAAACAAATTTGCGCCAGGTATTCCAAGCTGGAGAGGACCACGTGATCTTATTGATCACCGGTTCGGGAACAGCGGCCAACGAAACAGTCATCAGTTCCTGTTTCACCAAAGACGATGAAGTGCTGGTGGTGGCCGCTGGGGAATTCGGCTACCGATTGGTGGAATTATACACTATTCACGGCGTGCCCACGCGTGTAGTAGGGTACGAATGGGGTGAGATTCCGATCGTTACGGATGTGGAGAAGGCTTTAAAAGACCATCCGTCAATCACTACGATCGCCACCGTATACCACGAAACCAGTACATCGGTGATTCATCCGATCAGAGAAATCGGCAACTTGGCCAGGAAATACAACAGAAAATACTTTGTGGACGCCATCAGTGCACTCGGCGGCGAGGACATCAACGTGGATCGTGACCATATTGATTTCTGCACCTGTTCGTCCAACAAGTGCTTAGTCAGCCTGGCCGGTGTGGGTATTATCTGCGCCCGAAAATCCTTGATCGAGGAAACGAAAGACAACCCGACCCGGGTAGCATATCTAAGTCTCCACCGCTTGTACGAAGCATTCATGAAAAATGGCCAAATGATGAGCGACAATTATAATACCCACCTGACGACAATTAGAATTCCCGAAATAAAAAAGGTAGTGTCAACAATTATGTGTGAAATTATACTCTACCATATTTTTCATAAATGGCAGGTTGGCGGCAACTTTACCTATGGGTTTCGACCTCCAGTGGATTTCCATCTTTAAACAAA
>Ga0056107_100130_pt1 | contig 14380 bp, 14 predicted proteins | sample WorMetcrassitun2_FD_77006 | JGI IMG/M metagenome (GOLD analysis project Ga0056107, IMG submission 77006) | Marine gutless worms symbiont microbial communities from Max Planck institute for Marine Microbiology, Germany - Olavius crassitunicatus.2 ...
AATTAACGCTGCAATACGGAGGCAGATATGACAGCCAAATGGGAATGGGAAGCGAAAAAAGATCAATTCGGTGTTGTCGATGTCAGAAAACTCACCGGAAATTTCCTGCCGAAACTCCTGCTCAAGGCAGCGGAGATCGGGGTGGGGGATGGTATGTGTGTGGTACAGAGCTTTGAGCCGATCCCGCTTTATTCGGCTATGGCCGATCTCGGATTTGAACATATCGTCGAAAAGGTTGCGGAGGGTGAGTATCGTGTTTATTTTGGCCGTGTTGAAAAAAAGGAAACCGCTTTTTCCGTGCCGGAGATATGCCGCTGAAACCGACCGCGATTCTGAATTTTAAGAAGATCGATAGCTCCCTGGCCGATATCGTGGTTAATTTCTGGAATTTGACCTGGGGGAAAGAAACACCGGCAATTGATCAAAAAACGAAATTACTCTTATCGCTGGCAAACGGCGTGGGTGCCGGCAGGCTTCGTCAAGCGACCCGTGAACTGGTAAAGGCGTATGCAATGGGCGTCACCATTGCCGAACTGGATGAACTCTTTTCCATGTTTGTCTGGAATGGCGGTGTTGGAACCTTTGCTTCCGCGATAGGGCCCTCGTCCCTATTTGGTGCCTACCAGCTCATAAAAACGCTTGAAAACAAGGGGAAATCTCGTGGTGAGGTGATGAATGCGCTTATGGAGAAATTCGGCGAAAAAAACCCAGAAGTGAACGTGATGCCCCATAGCTAAAAAGATCCTATAGGCTTTCAGCTAATGTTTTTGGCAAGGTCAGAGGGAGCCCCCCTGAAAGTAAGTCGTACAACCCATACGTCATCGAAGGGGGGCGACCGATAATGCGGTCCAAAAACTTTGTCTGGAAGCCTATAAAATAACCTTAAAGTGTCTAAGTGCTTAATAATGACAACAAGGGGAGGTACTACATGTTGGCGCGGAAAATTAAAGAGCATATTTACTGGATGGGTTCAGTGGATTGGGACAGTCGCCTGTTTGACTCTCTTATCCCCCTTCCCGACGGAACAAGCTATAACGCTTATCTCGTTGAAGGAAGTGAGAAGACCGTTTTATTGGACACGGTTAATCCCCCCATGGCCAGTGAGCTCATGGCACAACTTGAGGGCGTTTCTAAGATCGATTACATCGTTTCGCAGCATGCGGAACAGGATCACTCCGGAACCATTCCACAGGTTCTTGAAAAATACCCTGACGCAAAGATCATATCAACCCCCAAAGCAAAAGGAATGCTTATCGATCTTTTGAAAATACCCGAGGAATTTTTTATAACTGTCAAGGATGGCGAGACCCTGTCTCTCGGCGATAAAACCTTGAAGTTTATTTATACTCCCTGGGTTCACTGGCCGGAGACCATGGTGACCTATCTAGAAGAAGACAAGATCCTATTTAGTTGTGATTTCTTCGGTTCCCACATTTCAACAACTGATCTTTATGTCACCGATGAAGGTCGCATCTATGAGCCGGCTAAACGCTACTTTGCCGAGATTATGATGCCATTTAGGAATGTGATTAAAAAGAATCTGGATAAACTCGCGTCTTACGATATGGAAATGATCGCTCCCGGTCATGGACAAATATTTCCACGCCCTGCATTTATTATTGATGCCTACCGTGATTGGATCCTTGGACCCCTTCGAAATACGGTGGTCTTGCCTTACGTAACTATGCACGAAAGCACCAAACAAATGGTCGATCACCTGGTATTACCCTTGGTGGAAAAAGGTGTCCGGGTAGAAAAGTTCAACCTGGTAGTAACGGACATCGGAAAATTGGCCATGGCCCTGGTTGACGCAGCGACAATCATTGTTGGTACACCAACAGTCCTGGCAGGCCCTCATCCATATGCGGTCAACGCCGCGTTTCTGGCAAATGCCCTGCGACCCAAAGCAAAATTTCTTTCCATAATCGGGTCCTACGGCTGGGGAGGGAAGACAGTAGAAACACTCGCGGGAATGATTCCTAATCTCAAAGTGGAGATCATAGAGCCTGTCCTATGTAAAGGGGTACCATCGGAGAGTACCTTTAAAGCATTGGATGATTTGGCTGCTACAATTGCACTAAAACATAAAGAACACGATTTTATATAATGTTCGCCTATTTATGGATGGGCACTACCCATCATTTTTTAGAATGAGGAAAGACGTTTAACAGAATTCGGGAAGGGCTTTGCCATTTGCAAGGCTCCAAAATTCAATAAACATAAATATAAACATAACCATAAATCAAAAAGGAGACTAAACATGTTTTGTTTTCAATGTCAGGAGGCTGCCAAAAACACTGGTTGCACCGTCAAGGGTGTTTGTGGAAAACCGGAAGATACCGCCAATCTTCAGGATCTGCTGATCCATACTTTAAAAGGCCTCGCCATTTATGGCGAAAAGGCCGGGGAACTCGGTATTTCAGTCCGGGATAACGGATTGTTTGCGACCCAGGGGCTTTTTACCACCATCACCAATGCCAACTGGGACGATGATCGTTTTGTTGAGATGATTAAAGAAGCGTTGACGCGCCGGGATACGCTGAAAAAAGAAGTACAGGCAAAAACCGATGGTGATATTGCAAGGGCTGATCATGATGCCGCCACCTGGTTCTCCGATGATGCGGCCGAATTTACTGAAAAAGCCAGATCTATCGGCGTTATGGCCACTGAAAACGAAGATGTCCGTTCTTTGCGTGAATTGTTGATTATTGGCCTCAAAGGGCTTGCCGCGTATGCCGATCACGCTGCCGTTTTAGGAAAGGAAAAAGACGAGATTTACGATTTCGTTATGGAAGCCCTGGCATCAACCACCAAGGACTTGTCGGTAGACGACATGATCGGCCTGGTGATGAAAGCCGGTGAAACGGCCGTTACCACCATGGCCCTGCTGGATGAGGCCAATACCAGCACCTATGGGCATCCGGAAATTACTGAAGTCAACCTTGGGGTCCGCAACAACCCGGCTATTTTGATCAGTGGCCATGATTTGAAAGACATGGAGGAGCTCCTCAAACAAACCGAGGGGTCGGGTGTGGATGTTTACACTCACGGTGAAATGTTGCCGGGAAATTCTTATCCTGCCTTTAAAAAATATGATCATTTGGTTGGCAACTACGGCAGCTCATGGTGGCATCAGAACAAGGAATTTGAGTCCTTTAACGGGCCGATCTTGTTGACCACCAATTGCCTGGTTCCGTTAAAAAAGAAAGATACCTATTTAGACCGGCTTTTCACCACCGGCATGGTGGGTTATTCCGGTGCCAAACATATCCCCGGCAGGGTCAATGGCGGCGCCAAGGATTTTTCCGAAATTATTGCCCTGGCCAAAAAATGTGATTCGCCCGAAGAGATTGAAACTGGAAAGATCGTCGCCGGGTTTGCCCATAACCAGGTGATCGCTCTTGCAGACAAGGTTGTAGATGCCGTTAAATCCGGTGCCATCAAGCGTTTTGTTGTGATGGCTGGGTGTGATGGACGTCAGAAATCCAGAAGCTATTTTACCGAAGTGGCTGAAAACCTGCCCAAAGATGCGGTGATTCTCACTGCCGGATGTGCCAAATATCGCTACAATAAACTCGACCTTGGTGATATCGGCGGTATCCCCCGAGTGCTCGATGCCGGCCAGTGTAACGATTCCTATTCTCTGGTGGCGATTGCCCTGAAATTGAAGGAAGTGTTCGGCCTGGACGATATCAATGACCTTCCCATATCATATGACATTGCCTGGTACGAGCAAAAGGCGGTGACGGTCCTGTTGGCGCTTTTATTTCTCGGGGTCAAGGGGATTCGCCTGGGGCCAACGTTGCCGGCTTTTCTCTCTCCAACCGTGGTCAATGTGTTGGTGGAAAAATTTGACATCAAGCCCATTGGTACGGTTGCCGAAGATGTTGAAGCGATAATGAGCGGGAAATAATCTGAACGCATGATTGCCATGGTGGTTTACAAGGTAAAATCCTTTTTCCCTATAAATTGCCATGGCGCTTGACCATTTTTCCTGGAGATAACTATCCACTGAAAAAGCCAGACAAGGAAAAGCCGATGCCGATTCCGGGGAACCTGTTGACGACCGCCATGGCTGTGATGCCTCATACGGACCCGGAGCGCGCACTTGAAGTGGCCCTGTCCACGGATGTGCCTTTCTGGCCCCAACTGCCCAATTACAATTACCACGAAGATATGTATGTTCAGGCTGCTGAACATTTTCCCGGCATTCTTCTATATATGGAAGGCCGCACCCTGCGGTTTTCCATGGATAAATTTATCATGGAGTTGGAAGAGACCCTGGGACATTTTGACGATCCTGCCTATTTCGATATCAGCCCAAGCTATTCGGCAGTCTACCATCAATTTTTATCCATGGATTTTTCTGACCGACCCGCTATCCGGGGACAACTTGAGGGACCGATCAGTTTTGGTTTTAATGTCCTCGATCAGGATGATCGCCCCATTTTGTTTGATGACACCGTGCGCCCATTTATGTTCGAATTTATGACCAAAAGAATCAATGTGCAACTCGACCGGCTCAAAGCACTCAATCCCAATGCGTTTATGTTTATCGACGAACCCGGACTTCAATTTCTTTTTTCGGCCATGGCTGGTTACAGCGATCTGAAGGCCAAGGAAGAGTTGGACCTGTTTTTCTCCATGATTGAACGTCCCCGGGGTATTCACCTGTGCGGGAACCCCGACTGGGATTTTCTATTGGGATTGAATCTGGATATTTTGTCCCTTGATATTTATACCAATGCGGAAATTTTCTCATCGTATGCCCCATCGATTAAACGGTTTCTCGATAATAACGGGGTAATCGCCTGGGGAATCGTCCCCACCGGTTTTGAAACCTTTGAACAAGAGGGGGTCGATTCACTGGTCAACCAGTTGGAAAATGTATGGCGTATTTTATCGAAAAAAGGGATCGATAGAGACCATATGCTGGAAAAAAGCATGCTGTCGCCGGCCACCTGTTGCCTGGTGAACCCGGATAAAGAGGAAACCGTGGAAAAAGCATTTTCTCGGGTGCAAACGCTTTCCGAAGTGCTTCGCGAGAAATATGGTCTTGAATAAACCGGAACATTAGAACGGAAAAGGAGCTTGAATAGGTGGATATCAAAACATGGCAGAGCGATGCGGTCACCATTAAAGTGGATTACGATAAATGTAAGGGACATGGCGAATGCGTCGATGCTTGTCCTTCCGAAGTGTACGAGCTAAAGGATGGCAAGGCCGTCCCGGTGGATATAGAAGAGTGTGTTGAATGCTGTACCTGTGTTGAAAACTGTCCCGAAGAAGCAATCGAGCATAGTTCGTGTGAATAAATCGGCCATAAGGGGCCGACTCCCTGAGTATTTCTAATTCGGCACCGGTATTTTTAACGAGATTGATTCCCACCTGAAAATATTTTTCCCAGTTGTTTGAAATAGAGATTTTAGTCAAATGACCAAATAGTTCTTGACAATGGATATCGGTGCATCTATATTATGGTCAAACGACCATAATGGAGAGATCGAAATGCCCCGACCCAAGAAGCCAAGATTCGTATCCGGTCATCCGACCATTACAGCGTTTGTTCCCCAGGGGGTGCCCATTTCCGGTGAGGTTTCCCTGTCAGTGGAAGAACTTGAATCCATCCGATTGAGTGATGTTGAGCGTCTGGACCAGGAATCGGCGGCCAACCTCATGAAAGTCTCTCGACAAACGTACGGGCGGATTTTAGCCAATGCACGCGGCGTGGTGGGTGAAGCCCTGGTGACAGGAAAGGCGCTACAGGTCGAGGGCGGCACTTATCAAATGCGGGGCAGGGGTCAATACCGAAGAAGAAGAATGGTGAACAAGATATCTGCTAACGAGGAAAAACACGAAAAGGAGGTGTATATTATGCCAAGAGACGACGGAAGATGGCCCCAGGGCCAGGGATCGAGCCCGGGAAGAGGCCGAGGGAGATGCAATCCCAATAATGGCCAGCAGACTCCCAATGAACGCGGACGTATGGGATCAGGTCGAGGCGCCGGCGGCCGAGGTCAGGGTCAGGGTCAAGGTCAGGGTCAAGGCCGGGGCTCGGGTCGAGGGTCTGGCAAGGGTGGCGGAAGAAGAATGTAACCATACCGAATTAACTAATAAAAGGCGTAGCTGGTTAACCCGGGGATGAGTTCAACCCAGCCAATGACAGGTGGAACAAACGGGTCAATCAGCTATCCCGACAATTTAAAAGGGGGTTATGTTATGCCAGGATTAGACAGAAGCGGCCCCATGGGGGCGGTCCTATGAGTGGGGGACGGCGCGGACTTTGTGACCGATCAGGGAGTACAGCCAGCCTTCCGGCATACGGTGGCGCTGGGTATGGCAGACGGTTAGGCTTTAGACGCGGTGCCGGCAGAGAATTCGGTCCGGGTCGTGGCAGTGGACGCGGTTTTGTTGGCAGGGACTCTTTTGGGGTTTCGCCCGCATATCCCATCGATGCACCGATGGGCACCGCCGAAGAAATGAATATACTCAAGGCGGAAGCTGATTATATGGAAAAATCAATGGAGGCAATTAATAAAAGAATTGAGGCGCTGGAAAAAGATTATAGCGAATCATAGGGCTAAATGCTTTCCCTCATCTCATAGCATATCGGCCTTTTGGGTGGAACTTGGGGCCGATATGCTTTTTTATGTATATACCATTCGAATCCCGTTCATTTACCCCCAATTCCAAAAAATCATATTTACCTTGACTGTTTCTTCATTTATGAGACAATATCCACCTTAAACGGACTGATACAGGGCGCTCTTTACTGTAACCTGGACATGGAATGTGGACATGAAATTCGAAACGGTCATCGGGCTGGAAATACACGCCCAGCTTAAAACCAAAACAAAAATATTCTGCGGATGTTCCACAAAATTCGGCGCACCACCCAACACCCATACGTGCCCGGTATGCCTGGGTATGCCGGGTGTGCTGCCCGTATTAAATCGTAAGGTAGTGGATTATACCTTGCGGACAGCGCTGGCCACGGGTTGCCGGATTAATTCCGAAAGCCGGTTTGCCCGAAAAAACTATTTCTATCCGGACCTGCCCAAGGGATACCAGATTTCCCAGTACGAACTTCCCATTGCCGAAAAAGGGACCATCGATATCGATGTGAACGGTGAGAGAAAGCGGATTGGCATTACCCGGATTCATATGGAAGAAGACGCCGGCAAGTTGATCCACGATCCGGACAGACCTCAAAGCCGGGTCGATTTAAATCGTACCGGCGTTCCCTTGATGGAGATTGTCAGCGAACCGGACCTCCGATCACCGGAAGAAGCGGGCGCGTATCTGCGACAGCTTCGGTCCATTGTCCGGTACATCGGGGTATGTGACGGCAACATGGAAGAGGGAAGTTTCCGGTGTGATGCCAATATCTCTATCCGCCCCCAAGGATCGGATTCATTCGGTACACGCGCCGAGGTTAAAAATCTGAACTCGTTTAAACATGTGGAGAAGGCCCTGGCATATGAAATCAGACGGCAAACAGAAATTGTCACCGATGGGGGGCAGGTGATCCAGGAGACCCGGTTGTGGGACCCGGATCATAACCGGACCCATGGGATGCGGGGAAAAGAGGAAGCCCATGATTACCGGTATTTCCCCGACCCCGATCTATTGCCGCTGGTCATCAATGACAACTGGTTAAGCCGGGTCCGTGAGACCTTGCCGGAACTGCCTGCTCCGAAAAAGGCGCGCTTTGTTTCCCAACACGGGCTGCCGGTTTACGATGCGCAAGTGTTGACCGCCAGCCGTGAAATGGCCGATTATTTTGGAGCTTGTCTTCCATGGTGTACCAATGCCAAGTTGGTCAGCAACTGGGTTATGGGCGAGTTGACGGGATTTCTCAACGCCACCGAAAAGCCCATTGATCAATCACCGGTCAGCGCGAAAAACCTGGGCAAATTGCTGCAGATGGTTGAAGATGGAAATATCAGCGGAAAAATCGCCAAGACCGTATTCGTCGAAATAGCAGCCACTGGCCAGCCACCGGAAAAAATTGTGGCGGAAAAAGGACTCACCCAGGTAAATGATGCGACTGCCTTAAAAGAGATCGTCGATAGAGTACTTACGGATAATCCCGCCCAGGTGTCCGATTATAAGAATGGAAAGACGCAGATCATCGGTTTTTTTGTCGGGCAGGTTATGAAATTAACCAAGGGGCAGGCGAATCCAAAAATGGTGAATGATATTTTGAAAGAAATCTTGGATTCATAGCTGTTTTATTGAAATGTACCATCATTGGAGGTTTTTGTGAAAAAGGCATTAGTTCGAGCAGCGATAATATTGATCTTGATGGGGCTGGTCGGCGTATCGATGGCAACCGCCTCAGTCGATGTGAGCAAAGTAGCCATTATTCCCTTTAAAGTGAACGCCGATCGCGACTTGACTTTTCTTCAAGATGGCATCGTCGATATGCTTTCCACGCGGTTAAGCCGTCCCGGCGCTGTTGAAATTATTGACCGGACCGCCGTATCGTCGGTCCTTGTGACCATGCCTGTGGGAATGAATGAACAAACCGCACGGGAACTGGGCGCACAGCTTGGCGCCCGGTATGTATTGTTCGGCAGCCTAACGTCGATCGGCAAGGCCATTAGCCTGGATGCCCGGGTCGTTGATGTACTGGGCGTTAAGTCCACTGAGTCCTATTTTGTCCAGGCCGATACCATGGGTGAGGTTATCCCGAATATCAACCAGCTGGCCGGAACAATTAATCAGCAGGTATTTGGCTATGCCACCCAAGCGGTTACTGATAAATCGGGTTCCCCGCCACCGACCGTATCTCCACGCAGCCATCCCGAGAAATTGTTGGGTGAAAAACCCCAAGCCACGCCTTCTTCCCTTCAGCCTGTTGCCCCCCTGACAACTGATTCACCGCAGGGAGCCAAAGCCGAAAGTCCCTTTGTTGAGCCAATTAATCCACAAGCTGGAAGTTTTTGGCGAAGCCGAACGTACAATCATCGTATTCACGGGATATCGATGGGTGATGTGGATGGTGACGGTCGCACTGAAACAGTTGTCATTACCGACCACCAGGCGCACATCTATCGTTTCGAAGGGAAACAGCTGGTTAAAGTCGGTGAGACCAAAAAGAGATGCAGCAGAAATTATATCGGGATCGATATCGGGGACATAAACGGCAATGGCCACCCGGAAATTTTTATCACCGCCTTAAACCAACATAAAGACAAGGTCAGCTCCCGGGTGCTTGAGTTCGATGGTCAAGCGTATCATCTGATTCTTAAAGATAGCCCCTGGTATTATCGGGTATCTAAATCCCCAGGGATGGCGCCCATTTTATTGGGACAAAAACCGAGCAATGAAGAGCCTTTCAAGTCCGCTGTGTATGAATTGAATTGGGACGGCGCAGCATATAAGCCGGGTGACCGGGTCGTACCAAAAAGAAGCGCCAATGCCCTAGGATGTACGGTGGGTAATTTGCGCAATGACCAGCTGCGGACGATCGCAGCCTTTAGCGAAAGCGATGCGATCCAGATTTTTGATACCCGCGGCGAATTATTGGTTACCGAAGATGATGACTTCGGTGGCAGTTTGCTGACCGTAACCTTTCCCGTCACTGATCCGGGTACGCCACCCCCGATTCAATATTTACCCCTGCGTTTGATCATTAGCGATCTGAACAATGATGGTAAAAATGAACTGGTAACAGTGAGAAGCAAGGAGCTTACCGGCAAACATTTGTCCCGCCTTCGAATGTTTACCAAAGGTCAGTTTGTGGGCTTGACATGGGATGGGATTGGCCTGGCAGAAACATGGCAAACTAGAGCTATATCCGGCCGGGTCGCCGACTTTGCAGTGGGCGACCTAAACGGAGACGGCATTCGAGACCTGGTGGCGGTGCTTGTTTCCAAGGAAGGCCGAGTTGTCGGTATGAAACCGAAAGTGAATATTATTGCCTATCCCTTGGCTCCCAAGAAATAAGGGGCACCCAAGAAATAAAGAAACGCCCAAGAAGGAAGGCCCGCGAGAAATAATAATACTGTTTTTTGGTGAACGTTAAAGTAACTTTTCGATTTTCGCATCTTTTTTTAATGTTTCAATATACGCTTTAACCGATTCATTTGATTTTTGCTGCTTTAAATGCGTACCAATTTTCTCTTTTACTTCTTCAAAAGGGGTGGTGCTCTCCGCCTTTTTTCCTGTAACCGTGATTAAATGGTAGCCGAATCGGGTTTTAATAATATCACTTGTCTGACCTGGCTCCATGGCAAAGGCTGCATCTTCGAATGCTTTGACCATCTGGCCCTTACCAAAGTATCCGAGGCTTCCCCCATTTTTCCCGCTAGGTCCTTCCGAGTGTTCTTTTGCAAGGGTTGCGAAGTCTTTTCCTGCTTTAACCTGTTCTTGAACCTGTTTGATCTTTTCAAGGGCTTTCTCCTGCGCGTCTTTTTCGTCTTTCGGGTCTGATTTGATCAATATATGGCGGGCTTCAACCTGCTCGGCTTGTTTAAAATATTGGGGATTTGAATTATAAAATTCCTGGCGATCCGTATCGGAAATTTCTATTTTAGATGTCACCTGTTTTTCGATGAACTTCTGGACGGCCAAGCCGGTCTTTGTTTTTACTTTCAGTTTGTCTTCGGAAACATTTAATTCTTTTAGCGATTTCTCAAACATTTCTGCTGACTGAAATTGGGCTTTAAATCTTTCCAGATGCTCGGAAACCGCCGTATCCGTTATCTGGATATCTTGTTTTTGGCTTTCCTGGCGGAGGATTTCCATATCAATGAGCTGATCGAGTATTTTTTGGCCCATTTTTTTGGTTAATTCCTCGGTGGCAGGTTGTCCTTGCGCCGCCATTCTTTTTTTTGCCAGTGTCACTTCAGTTGTCAGCTCCTGGCGTGTAATGATGGCCCCATTAACAGTGGCCACAGGGTCTTTTTCAGTGTCGGTCGCTTGTACCGGGGAAAAGCCGACAAGGATAAACAACATGAGGGAGATGGTCTTTAAAAGAAGTGTTTTGTTTAACTGGAAAATCATTTTTTGATTCCTTGTTTTTGAGTTGTCTAAGCATCTTCAATTGTTTGGAAATTTCAATAGAGGGTGTCCGTCTGTCTGCAAGTGACTATCACAAGCGAATGGCGAGGTAAACCGGTTTTTTTAGTTTGGGCACTGGCTTGCAGCAGGTATCCCACATTGAATACCCAGGATTCAAACGTATTTTTCTAATAGATATCGAGGCTGGCAACTATGAATCAGCGATTTTGAAAAACACCTCATCAAATGCCGCTCTTCCTTCATAACGGCGCATGAATATTCCCGGTAAGCGGTCGTATTGTTCAAACATCAACGAGTTTACATCAATCCCCGATTGGTGCAAGGCGTCAACAATATCCGGTATTTTTGGCGGGCAGCTTTTAATGGCGATCGCTTCATGGATGTCGGGGTGATCCTTGTTTAGTTTGGACATGCATTTTCCCAGCAAAATGGTTTTTTCCTTGCCAGGTGTCGGCCGCATCCTTTTACCGGTTAATATCTCGATGTTTTCCCAGGGATGACCCTTCCAGGCCGCGGCAATCGACGATAGAATCAGCCCATTTAGAAACGAGCAGTAGGTGCACAGGCTCGAATCGTATTTTGGGTAAGAAATTCCTTGAATTCCGGTTTTGACCAGCGGGAGGGGCAGGGGTTCGCCGCAGTCATTTTTACCCCACTCAAATTCATATGGATGGGGAGACGATGCCGCTTCAATAGATTTTCCGGCGATCGTTACATCTGACAGGTCGATGGTGCGGTGGTGGTTTTTTGCCGTATGAACCAGGTGCGGTACGTGGGCGGGGTCCAAACCGAGAAGGGTGGTGCCGATTTTGTCCGCGGCAAGGATATCGGTAGATGCCGCCAGTAGATTACTCCTTCGAACGTAGCCATCAAAGGCCGGTCCCCGCTCCAGTGAATAGATGCCATCGATTAATGTAAAAACAGGCGGCAAACGGTCCGCCATGCGGGCCACCATGAAGTGCAGATCCCGGACCGGATCGGCACTGTGGCATTTTTTTCGTGAGGGGATGTCAATCAGACCCTTGAGATTTTTTATCCCGAGGCTCACCACGGTCTGGTTATGGGTTTTCAGGACGGGTAAATCAACAATGTAATCACTGTCTAAGGCATCCACATTGAATTTTAAAGTGACATCGTCGCCCAAGTCGATTTCCCGAAATGGCCGCTCCATAATGTTGACGGATTTGACGCCGTATCTTTTTTGTAACGTATCGTATCCCAAAGACTGGAACGCGTGGAGCTGGGTTTTTGTATCAGTCGGATCCATGACCACAGTGCCTTCGCCGATGGTAATGTCGTTCACCCCGTAATCCTTAAGCATCACTACCGTATCTTCCATTATCCGGGAGGTGGTGATCATGCCCCATTTGGGAAAGGCGACTTTCCGGGTCCAGAAAACGATGTTGGGTTTGATGAAGATTTTTCCGCTGCGCGGTAAATTGGCAAAGCCATCACAAAGCTCTATGGCACGGCGAACGGATTCGTATGGTTTTTCATATGGGACAATGGAAACTATCGAGGAGGGCATTTTTCTCCTGTTAATCAAACGCGTGAGTATAAAATTTGTATGCCATATCGCTATTCGACATAACTCTCTTTACCATGGAGAGCCGGGAAATTCAAGAATCTGTTTTGGCGCAATCCCTTCGAATTCGCTTTCTCGGCCAGGTAACTCACTGTCAATTCGTCCAATTTTTTTTAAAAATCATCCTATAGCCGATTAAAAGAGCGACACGTCATTGTTAATGTAGCTACTTGGTAGAAACATCAAAGGGGAGAATGAATATGTTTTGTAATCAATGCGAACAAACGGCCAAAAAGGGATGCACTAAAATTGGCGTATGTGGAAAACAGCACGAAGTTTCAGCACTCCAGGATCTATTGACCTATGCAATCCGTGGGCTCAGTTATCTGACGGTTTCCGGCCGCACGGCAGGCATAAACGATATCGATGTTAACCGGTTTTTTTCAAAGGCGCTTTTTCAACACTTACCAATGTAAACTTTGATCCATCGCGTTTAGAATCTCTTATCGGGGAAGCCGTAGAAAAACGAGACGCATTAAAACAAAAAATATCGAATGCCGGCGGCAATATTTTGTTTGACGACCCTGCCACCCTATTTCAGCCGGCAAAAGGTCTTTCCGACCTGATAAAACAAGGCGAGGAAGTGGGACTTCCTGTTGATTGGGATAGGGACCCGGATGTGATTAGCCTTCAGGAAACAACCTTGTATGGTATTCGTGGTACGGCCGCTTATGCCGATCATGCGGCCATCTTGGGCGAAGAAAATGATGAAATATATATCTCTATCCAGGAGACGTTATCCTGGCTGATGGACAAAACGCTCGGTTTAGACGACTGGGTGGGGCTTGCCCTTGATATTGGCAAAACGAATTTGCTGGCGATGAAGTTATTGGATGCGGGAAACACCGGTCACTTTGGTCATCCCGAACCCTCGCAGGTTGGCCTGGGGCATAAGGCGGGTAAGGCGATCCTTATTAGTGGCCATGAACTTAACGACATAGAAAACCTCCTTAAGCAGACCGAAGGAAAAGGTATTCATATCTACACACACGGTGAGATGTTGCCATGTCATGCCTATCCGGAGTTGAAGAAATATGCGCATCTGGTGGGTCACTTTGGTACCGCATGGCAAAATCAACAAAAAGAATTCCCTCGTTTTCCAGGCGCTATTTTGTTTACCACAAATTGCATTCAGAAACCGGCAGCCAGCTACAAGAATAACATTTTTACCACCGGCCTTGTTGCATGGCCAGGCGTTACCCATGTTGAAAACGAGGATTTTTCCCCCGTAATTGAAAAGGCGCTATCGATGCCGGGATTTGAAAATGATGAAGAAAACGGCTCCACATGGGTCGGCTATGCGCACAACACTGTTCTTCAAGAGCACGAAATGGGCAGTGTTATTGATACGCTGGTTGCCTACATCAAATCGAAACAAATTCGACATTTTTCCTGGTAGGTGGATGCGATGGCGCCAAACCCGGCCGAAATTATTTCACTGAATTTGTAGAAAAAATGCCGAATGACACGGCGGTGTTGACCCTGGGGTGCGGTAAATTCCGTTTTTTCGACCGCGATCTTGGGGCCATCGACGGGGTCCCGCGATTACTCGATATGGGCCAATGTAATGATGCCTACTCGGCGATCGTTGTGGCCACTGCTTTATCAAAATCCCTTAGTGTCGGGATCAACGACCTTCCATTATCCTTGGTAGTGTCAACAATTATGTGTGAAATTATACTCTGCCATATTTTTCATAAATGGCAGGTTGGCGGCAACTTTACCTATGGGTTTCGACCTCCAGTGGATTTCCATCTTTAAACA
>Ga0056107_100131_pt1 | contig 14350 bp, 11 predicted proteins | sample WorMetcrassitun2_FD_77006 | JGI IMG/M metagenome (GOLD analysis project Ga0056107, IMG submission 77006) | Marine gutless worms symbiont microbial communities from Max Planck institute for Marine Microbiology, Germany - Olavius crassitunicatus.2 ...
GAACGTAGTTCATGCGAGAGATTTAACGGCCGCTTAAAGGAAGAATTTGGCGGCCGTCATGTGATGGTTCGTGGCCCCGATAAGGTTATGATGCACCTGATGTTTGGGGTTGTCGCTTTGTTTACGGATCAACTCCTTAAATTGACCGGTTACTGATGAAATGAGTTTTGCAAGAGGCTCGTTGTTAAAGATTTCAGTTGGCGCTGTCGACAATCCGGTTGGACAGCTCTTCTTTTACCTTAACGCCAAGTTCCGGAAATCTGGACGCCTGAGATATCAGATTGCCTCGGCCCCGGCTGAGTTTGTTTATAGCCTTATCGTAGGAATCTTTGCAACTGTCGATTTGTAAACCGAGCTTTTCCATGTCGGTTACAAATCCACGCAGCTTATCGTACAAAGAGGAGGCCCGTTCCGCAATTTCCACTGCATTTTTGCTCTGGCGTTGGTGCTGCCAGAAGTACTCAACCATACGCAGAGTGGCCAACAGCTGGTCAATTAACGATGATTCCAGGTAGGGGCGTAGTTTGTCTGCAAACTTCATGCAGATAATCAGAAGATTTCAGGCTACCTTGAAAAATTAGGATTTTTGTCCAAAATCAAGGCGTGTGTGGAAATTTTACCGCAGGCATATAAATGATACGTCGAGGATAAAATTTCCACACGCAACACAGAGTTTGGGCAAAAAGACAATCTTTCAAGGTAGCCATTATTCCTGTTTTCTCCGGGAATAGGTTTGGACTTTTCTTGAGGCTAAACAATTACCCCATCGGGCCTGTCAGTTTTCTGCCGCCCAAAATGTGCATATGAATGTGAAAAACAATCTGGCGGCCATCCGGACCATTGTTGAAAATAACCCGGTAGCCATTGTCGAGTCCCTCTTTTGCCGCCAGTTCGGCACCGGTACGTACTAATTTGCCAACGAGCTGGTCATCTTCTTCATGTATCTCGCTCAGATCACTGTAGTGTTTTTTGGGGATGACCAGAAAATGGGTTGGCGCCTGGGGAGAAATATCCCTGAAGGCCAGGACTTGGTCATCTTCATAGACTTTATCGGCCGGAATTTCACCGGCAATGATTTTACAGAACAGACAGTCGCTCATAATGGGTCTCCTTTCCTGAATTGGTGGTGCCAATATTTTTACAATACCAACTACTTCTTGCAAAGTGTAAATTACGTTCAGTAGTATCAACTTAAAACCCAGACGACAACCTGAGATCATTGACTTCACCTAAACCTATAACCATTGTTCTTATCAACCCGCCCGTCGCAAAGGTCTGTGAACCTCCGGCCTCAATCGCCAGGCTGGCTGGGGCTCTGGAAGATAACGGGGTAGCTTGTGAATTGCTCGATCTCAACCTGATCTGTATGGTGGGCCAGTTTGACTTGTCTTTTAAGCCGGATGACCGCTGGAGTCGACGCGCCTATAAAAACCGGCACACCAATATAACCGAGATCAGATCTTCGACCCTTTATCAATCTCCCGATCGCTATCAGCGAGTGGTCCGCGACCTTGGCAGAGTTTTGAGTATGGCCGGAAAGCAGTCCGGCTGTGACATCAGTCTGGCCAACTTCAGCGACCCCGATAAATCGCCGCTATCGAGTTCTGATCTGCTGGAAAGCGCGGAAAAGTTTGCAGTAAATCATTTTTTCCCCCTGTTCAAGAGGATCTTGAAAAGAACCATCGACAACCATCGTCCCACCTCAGTAGGAATCTCATTTTCCTATCTCAGCCAGGCGTTAACCGGGTTTGCCGTTGCCGGTTTTATCAGACGCCATTATCCGCACATACAGATTATCGCCGGCGGTGGTTTGATCTCTTCCTGGATGAGCAGTCCGACCTGGAATGATCCGTTTAAAGGATTGATCGATCACTGCATTTCCGGCCCCGGTGAACGGTCATTGTTAAGCCTGCTCGGTAAAGAGGCGGATGAGGATCTGGGAAGATTCAACTTCGACGCTTTTGAGCAAACAACCTACCTGGCGCCCGGTGCCATTTTACCCTACGTCGCAGCGCACGGGTGCTACTGGAAAAAGTGCCGGTTCTGCCCCGATTTTGCCGAAGATTCATGCTATGCGACCAAGCCGGTGACCACAGTGATTGATGAAATCCATGAACTGGTAACACGTTATAATCCGGCTCTGCTGCACCTGCTCGATAATGCAATAAGCCCGGCCCTGCTTAAAAAATTGGCGGCGTCGGCACCGGTCGTGGCCTGGTACGGATTTGCCCGTTTTGAGAAAGATCTGGAAGACCTGAATTTCTGCAGGGCGTTGAAACGTTCGGGCTGCACGATGCTGAAACTCGGTCTTGAATCCGGTTCCCAGCAGGTGCTGGATAAATTGAACAAGGGGATTAACCTCGATCGGGTTGCAAAAATTCTCGACAATCTTTACAGAGTCGGGATTGGTACCTATGTCTATCTGCTTTTTGGAACACCGGCTGAAACCGAGATCGAGGCGCTGAAGACCATGGATTTTGTCTGCAGTCATGCCGATGCAATTACCTTTTTCAACCTGGCTATTTTTAACATGCCGGTCTGCAGCCCCGAGGCCGTCCATCTGGAAAACCGCTTTTCAGACGGTGATCTGTCGCTTTACTGTAATTTTACCCATCCGGCCGGCTGGGATCGAAAAGCAGTCCGCACGTTTCTGCAGAAGCGGTTTCGTAAGGATGCGCGGATCAGAAAAATCGATCAGCGCAACCCGGGCGTCTTTGGCTCAAATCACGCCCCGTTTTTTGTTCGATGATTTAAATAAAAAGAGCGCCCGTTGCGAACAGGCGCTCTTTTTGAGGAACAGATTTTCGAAGCGAGTGAATCGCTAAGTGCTATTTAGGATAGGTGAAGTCCAGCTTGTCGTCGGCAATACCAACCTGGACAATGCCGCCACCGGCCAGATCGCCGAACAGAATTTCTTCCGAGAGGACGTCGCCGATCTCTTTCATTATCAGGCGCCGCAGCGGTCGGGCCCCGAAGTCAGGGTCATAGCCTTTCTCGGCAAGCCATTTTCGAGCCGTGTCGGTCGGTTTAATCTTCACTTTCTTTTCTGAGAGCTGGCCCTCCAGTTCGATTATCAGTTTGCCGACCACCTGCTGCATCGAGTTGGAATCAAGCGAACCGAAGGTGACGGTTCCATCGAGGCGATTCCTGAATTCCGGTGAAAACAGTTTTTCCACTGCTTTTTCGCTCTTGCCCTTCTTATCGCCGACAAAACCGATGGTTTTGGCCACCATTTCCCGGGCCCCGGCATTGGTGGTCATGATCATAATTACATTTCTGAAATCGGCCTTTCTGCCGCTGTTGTCGGTCAGTGTCGAGTGGTCCATGACCTGCAGCAGAATTGAATATATGTCCATATGGGCTTTCTCGATTTCATCGAGGAGCAACACCGAATAAGGATGCTTGCGGATTGATTCGGTGAGCAGACCGCCCTGATCAAAGCCGACATAGCCGGGAGGGGCGCCAATCAGGCGAGCGACCGCGTGTTTTTCCATATATTCGCTCATGTCGAAGCGCTCGAAATGAACCTCGAGGCATCTGGCCAGCTGCCGGGCCACTTCGGTTTTGCCGACGCCCGTCGGTCCGGCAAAGAGGAAACTGCCCATCGGTGAATCGGGGTTGCCAAGTCCGGCTCGAGACCGTTTCACCGCCTGAACAACGGTGCTGATGGCTTCGTCTTGCCCGAAAATCACTGATTTCAGATTTATCTCAAGGCCCTTGAGCGATTCCAGGTCGGAGCTTTTTCTGGTCCGGGCCGGAATACGGGCGATTGTCGAAACCACCCGTTCGACATCGTTGATCTTAACCGTTGCCTGCTGTCGTCCCTCGAGGCGGAACAGGGAGCCGACTTCATCCATCACGTCAATGGCCTTGTCCGGCAGATAACGCTCATTTATATAACGGTCGGAAAGTTCTGCCATGGCCTTAACGGCGGTCTTTGAATAGCGGACCTGGTGGTGTTTCTCGTAACGCGGCTGCAGGCCCCGCAGAATCCGGCAGGTGTCTTTGACCGACGGCTCTTCTATATCTATTTTCTGGAATCTTCGCGACAGGGCCCGGTCCTTCTCGATCTGGTTTTTATACTCCTCGTAGGTGGTGGAACCGATGCAGCGAAGAATGCCGGACTGCAGTGCCGGTTTGAGCAGGTTCGAGGCGTCCATCGAGCCGCCGCTGGTGGCTCCGGCTCCGACGATGGTGTGCATCTCGTCGATGAAAAGAATGGCGTTGTCCTTCTTCTCGATGGCCGCCACTACGCCCTTGATCCGTTTCTCAAAATCACCGCGGTATTTGGTTCCGGCAACCAGGGTACCCATTTCCAGCTGGTAGATTTCAACATCTCGCAGCAGCTCGGGGACAACTGCTTTGTTTCCTTCCCGGCGGGCGACTTTATCCTCATGGATCCTTAGTGCCAGCCCCTCGGCCATTGCCGTCTTGCCGACACCCGGTTCACCGACCAGCAGCGGGTTATTCTTTTTGCGTCTGCACAGTACCTGCATCATCCGGTTGATTGCTTCGTTGCGGCCGATGAGTGGATCGAGTTTTCCCTGCTCGGAGAGGGTGGCGTAATTGACCGTGTAATCTCTGAGCGCCTTGTCGTCCGTGTCACCTTTCTCTGCCGGCGAACCCGAGTCGGGCGGATGCGGCAGCGGTTCCTGTTGAAGCCCTTCAGGGAGTTCATGGGATACGAAGTTGACCACCTCCATGCGACCGACACCGATGGAACTGAGGAAATAGACGGCATGCGATTCGGTTTCAGAAAAAATGGCGACCAGCACATCGCTTGAGTCCACCTCTTTCTTGCCGCAGCTCTGGACATGAGCGACGGCCCGCTGGAGGACGCGGTTAAAAGCGATGGTCTGGGACGGATCGGCTCCGATGGACTCTGAAATGGTTGGCACTTCTTTGATAAGGAAGGACTCCAGTCTTTCTTTGAGTGACTCCACCGAGCCGCCGCATTCCCTGATGATATAGGTGGTCAGTTCATCATGAAGAAGTCCGTAGAGCATGTGCTCGACGGTGACAAATTCGTGATTGTGGCTTTTCGCTTCCTTGATTGCTTTGATAAGCGATGCTTCGAGAGTTTTGCTTAACATGGTAGTCTCAAATCGTTGGTACTATTCTTTTTCCATACTGCAACGCAGCGGATATTCGTTCTTTTTTGCCAATTCACGGACAATGGCGATTTTGGTTTCGCAGATTTCACGGGAATAGATCCCGGCCACGCCAACGCCGTCATTATGAACATTTAACATGACCTTGGTGGCTTCGTGTCTCGATTTTTGAAAAATATTTTCAAGGACCGAGACAACAAATTCCATGGTCGTATAATCATCGTTGTGGAGCAGCACCATGTAGCGCGGCGGTTCCTTGGTCTCAACCACATCTTCAGTCAGGATCGAGTCCTGAAGATCTCCCTTCTTATCTCCCATTTCCCAGTTGCTTCAGTTTTAATCGACAATTTTTGCTCAGAGCGTCTCTGCAATAATAATAATCCTGATTATACCGTTTTCAAATAAGGGGCGCTAAGGTTTTGCGTTTTTGTTTTCGTTGGCCTCAGTAATTTCAATAATGACATCAATAATTCTTCAAGGACGATGCGACCTGGAACCGGGCTCCCTTTGAGTTTGAATTCAGCTTCGAGCAGCAGGGAAAGCGATTGTTTCAGCTTCTCCTGGGCAAATTGAGAAGCCTTGCTGAAGCCCATATACAACGCGTATGGATGACCTTTGAGCAGGTCGGGCCAGGCTTCTGTTTCCTTGAGGGCCGGCAGGTAAATCTTTTGGAAATCACTGCTTGACAGGTTTGCCGACCAGGGTGGTTGCGGCCGCTTCTGCAGTGATCTAAAGATCAGCAGCCGGCGCAGATAATTGCGCAGCGAGGCGATAATTGCCAGACCGTGGACACCGTCGCTGAGCAGGTGATCAAAGACGATCATGGTGCGGCTGCTGTTGTTGTTCCCCAGAGCTTCGGTCAATTCAAATATGGCATCTTCTCTGATGCGGCCGACCATCTGCTCAAGGTCTTCAATGGTGATTCTTTGCCGCTCATCGACAAAGAGTGCCAGTTTTTCAATTTCCAGCACAGCCCCGACGGGGTGAAACCCGACTCGCTCAAAGAGCATCTCAAGGGCTCGGGGTTCAATTGATTTATTCATTTTTCTCAGGGTCGTGTTGACCATTTCCCGGATCACATCTTTCTGCTGCTGGACAGCCGCCCGTGAGCTTCCCTCGGCAACCGAACAATCGATGATTTCCCCATATTTTTTAATATGGGTGAACAGTTTCTTCCTTTTATCGACATGCTCAGCCATCAGCAGAAGCAGGTTGTTGCCGGGCAGTCCCCCTTTTATTGCCGCCATCAGTTTATCGAGCGGATCTTTTGCCGGTGCTGTTCTTGATTGAGCTCCACCGACCAGTTTGTCGGCCCAGACGAGATCCTGGCCGGGATGGGCGAAGCCGAAAAGCTTCGACCATTGATCTACCGAGATGTCTGAAAACACCGTTTGACTACCCGAATTTACCGAGCCGAGTTTAAGCAGATTGATCAGGTGGCGGCTTGCCGCCTGGGATTTATCCTTGTGCATGGCTGTGCAGGCCTTGTCCCAGATCTGTTTGCCAACCTCCCGGGAATGGAACAAATTGGTGTCAACCACCCGGTAGAGCTGAAGCCCGGGCAGCAGGGTAAGGCTGAGCAGCCGGGCCAGCAGTTTCGAACTATCTTCGACTGCACCGTCGAGGGCGTGGATCGAACCGCCTCCTTGAGCAAGGAAGTTGTCTTCGAGTTGCACGGCCGCCTGGCGGCAGAGGTATCGTTCGCCGAAGAAGAGATATACCTGTTTGCGCTTTCCCTGTTTGCCAGCCTCCAGCAGCGGGCCGAGTTCGGTTCGTTTATGAAGTCCCATCAGTTCAGGCTCCTGGTGTCCATCATTTTGTGGAGAGTGGCCGGCAGTGATCCCGGCTGCAGGTAGTCGCTGCCGCGTCCGTCAACAAAGATTGAGGTCAACCGGAATGAGACCTCTTCCCAGCTCAGTTGATTCGGAGACGAGGCGATTATCTCAAACAGTCTCTGGTTGTACGGGTCGTTGACGATTGCCTTACCGGTACCGACGGTGGCAAATATATCGATTGAATTGTCGAACAGACGGTTCAACTCCGAATAAATCCTGATGCCGCCGCAGGAGCCGATACTGAGGAAACGGTTGATGTCCGGGATGGTGCCGGGCTCAATTTCTTTGCTCTTAAGCAGCTGCCGCACTGGTTCAAGAAGCTGCTCCTGACGCCAGTAACTGTGGCCGCGCTGGGCAAACATTTCCATGCCGCTGAGAAGATACTTTTTCAACAGTCGGCGCTGTACTGACCGGCTCTGATAAACCGCTACAGCGTGGGTCAGCTCAATACCATTTACCGTCTTGTAATACTCGACGACGACTGGTCTGGCCACCGACAGCTTATACAAAGAATCGGTGTCGCCCCGGGCTATCAAGAGCCGGGCCTCTTCACCAGCGGGGTCATTTTGGTCAAGCAGACTGATGGTTTCAGATAATCTGGCCCGATACCCGTTTTTGAGCAGATTTCTGAAGTTGGAGAGGTAAGAGATCTTGCCGTCGTTGTCATGCTGAAAAATTGACAGGCTGCTCAGTCTGTTGTCAGCTTTCCAGCGGGTGAAATCGGTGGCGGTGTACAAAGACAGATCAATGGCCCCGTAGCGTCTGATGAGATCGGTGATCAACTGGTGGTCTGCGGCCGATAACAGCGCTGGATGTTTTTCAAAATAATATTGAAGGATCACCCTCAGCTGCAGCGAGAACGTCGAGTCAGGTTTCTTGATCGTGGCGATCATCTTCTTTAACAGATAGGTTCGGGCATCCGAAACAAGTTTTTCCAGAAGGGTGGCAAAGGTGGCCGAAAACAGGATCAGGCTCTGTTCGTCCTGAAAGGCGGATTCAGCTATCAGGTCCAGTACCTGACGCTGTTCGGCACTGTTCTTAGGGAAAAAGGCAGTCAGTTCGCCCTTCTGGGCACAACTGATGATAAAATCGGAAACATAGCCATTGTCAGGGTCTGTCTCTTTTAAGAAATGCAGGAGGTTGGAGCGAAAAGAAGCCTTGATCCGCGAGAGCAGCACCGGAACCAGTACATTCCTGAAAGAGGAATCGTAGAGTTCGCTGCCGTGGGATAGAAGAATGTAGATATTGGCGGTGCTCAAATCCCGGGCCGTCTGCTTGCGGGCAAAAGCGGTGGCCTGTTTGAGAACGTCGATGGCCGGGTAGATCTTTTTCTGTCCGATCGCCTCGGCCAACGCTTTCTTATAGCTGTTTCCGGCCTTGGGGTGGAGTTTGGCAAAATGGGCCATCACCATCGGTGATCCACCCGCCGCCAGTGTGCCGGTACTGATTTCACCGCCGTAACGGTTGGTGACCGCATGCAGATCATTAATTTTACGAATATGGTAATCTGAGGCCGAATCAAAGGAGGACAGCAGGATTGATCGCTGCTCATTTTTCAAGGTATAAAACCTGCTGTCGGCTTTATCGTCCGGCAGATTGAAATAATCATTGAGCCACGCCAGGGCCTGGTCCGGTGTTGTCGAGTCAAGGCTGAACAGACCTTTGCTGTTAACCCCATCGGCGGCCGACAGCCTGCCAACCCGGGGCAGTATTTTCATAATCATCTGAGCGTCCATGCTGTCGATCAGGCACCCCTGCTCGGCGCTCAGCTTCTGTTCGGTGGTCATTGCTTTGATCAGACCAAGGCCTTGAAGAACGGAGTTTTTATCGATGTTTTTAATCGAGAAGAGGGCCTTGGCAGCCCAGCGACCATAATCGTCAAGCTCTTTGATGCCAGCCACCAGATCGATCATGGTATCAGCGTCGATGCCTTTCACTCCGGCCAGAGCAGGTAATGTCTGCATGGCGGTGAACTCAAGTCCGCTGGATAGATCAAGGAGTTGCCAGCTCTTAGACCCGGTAACGCCGGTGAGCTCGGCGAAGGTTTCAAAGAACTGCACCTGGTCAAAGGAGAGCGGATAAAAACTCAGTTTTTCGAGACTGTCAATGGCCTCTTCTGCGTAAATTTCATCGAGGTAGCAGAAAGCCCTCAGGGCCCTCATTCTGGTGTAGGACAGGTTCCTGATAATATCTTTGTAGTAGTTGTACCGCTTGGCATCCATACAATCGACCTGGCGAAAGGCGGCCAGGGTGATTTCCAGCGGGTTGTCGATAACGCTTGCCCCCCGCCCAGCCAGAGGGTTGAATCCCCAAAAAAGGAGAACAAAAAGAAAACTGAAAAAGATGTGTTTCACACTCGATCGTAATAACAAAATTTATCCTTGGATTGGTGAAACTCGGGAGAAGATAACCTTACCATTGTTGAACGATATCGTATCCGCCATTACCGAAGAATTCAACCCGGAACAAATGCGTCCAGCCGGTTCAATCAGACTGGCGTTAACGAGTTGAGATGGTCTGCCAAGGATACTTGCGGTAGGCTATATTTAAAATATGCCTACCGCAAAAGAGACGCAGGATAGCGGGCTATATCGACTCGTTAACGTCACGCTCAGCGGAGACTCTCGTTGAAAGTCTGGAGCATGTTGTTGCCGGGGCACAGCTCTTTTTCGGTAAGCTGGTTCAGCGGCGTGTCGGTGGTCTCGTTGATGTCGTGAAAATCCTCACTGTCCGGTTTCAGGTATAAAATGCCGGTAAGGATCTGGTCTTTTGTTTTTGCCTCCTGAAGCGAGGTGATGGCATCTTTTCTGGTGGTGATAATTTCTTTATCTTCCCGTTTGTAAAGATTGATAGTCGATCCGTCATGCAGAGTAACCGGGATATTGGTGCCATGATTGTAATCGGTGACGATCTCCTGCTGCAGCGGGATAAAATCAAAGGTGGCGATTGCCTCCATATGATCCCTGACCCAGGAGTAGCTTTTCGTTGAAGTGGGGGCGTTGTTAAAGGTCACACAAGGGGAGATGACGTCGACGAAGGCCATTCCTTTATGGCTGATTGCCGCTTTGAGCATTGGGATAAGCTGCTTTTTGTCTCCGGAAAAGCTGCGGGCGACAAAATCGGCGCCGAGCTGAATAGCGAGCTCGCAGAGATCGTTCGACTCAAAGGATACCGGCGCTCCCTTTCTACTTTTTGAGCCCTTGTCGGCGGTGGCCGAATCCTGCCCTTTGGTCAGTCCGTAACAGCCGTTATTCATGACCACATAGATCATGTTGAGGTTGCGCCGGACGACGTGGGTGAACTGTCCCATGCCGATCGAGGCAGTATCGCCGTCACCGGAAACGCCGAGGTAGACCAGGTTTTTGTTGGCCATATTGGCACCGGTGGCAATCGACGGCATGCGGCCATGAACCGAGTTGAAGCCGTGAGAGCGGCCGAGGAAATAGGCCGGTGTTTTCGACGAACAACCGATCCCCGACAGTTTGACAACCCGGTGCGGTTCGATTGACATTTCGTAAAAGGCGGTGATGATGCTACTGACGATAGAATCGTGACCGCAACCGGCACACAAGGTCGAGATAGCACCTTCGTAAGCCTTTCTCGTATATCCGAGCTTGTTTTCTCGGCATCGGGATGTCTGAACGTGGGTCTTTTGTAACTCATAACGTCTCCTCCTGAACTGGTGAGACCGGGTTTATAAATGGTTTCTCCCGGGCCAGCAGGGTGGTGTGGACCTGATTAGTGATCATTCTGGCGGTAATCGGCAGACCGTTGAAATTGGTTACCGGTATCAGTTTGCCGGGGGCTACCTGGCATTCTCCGGCGAGCAGGATCTGCATCTGGGAATCGCGATTCTGTTCGATCGCAAAAACCAGATCATGGTCGGCGATAAAATCGAAAATTTCCTTTTGAAACGGAAAGGCCTTGATCCTCATGCTGTTGATCGGCACCCCGTTTTCTTCCAGTTTGTCGAGCGCTTCAACCGCCGAAGCCATTGTTGAACCGAAAAACAGCGCCCCTAATTTTTTGTCTTTGTCGCGGATCACGATTTCGGGCGTCGGCACCAGTCTGCGGGCCGTTTCCCACTTGTTGAGCAGCCGGTTCATACTGCGTTCATAAGCTGCACTGCCTTCGGTGTAGGCAGCATACTCAGTGTGGGAGGTTCCCCTGGTGGTGTAGGCGCCTTTCTCCGGATGAGCTCCGGGCAGGGTTCGATAGCAGATGCCGTCCTTGTCGATATCGAGGTAACGTCCCCATTTTTTCTCAATTTTGTCAAGATCGTCGCCGCTGAGAACCTTGCCCCGATCGTAGCAGCGCCCGTCATCCCAGAAGAACGGTTGGCAGAGATGGTCGTTCATGCCCAGGTCGAGATCGCTCATGACAATGACCGGGGTCTGTAGCCGCTCGGCCAGATCAAAGGCATCGGCGCTCATTTCAAAACATTCGTGAGGATCGCTTGGGAACAGCAGTACATTTCTGGTATCACCGTGAGAGGCATAGGCGCTGGCCAGCAGATCCGACTGCTGGGTCCTGGTGGGCATGCCGGTGCTGGGGCCGCTGCGCTGCACATTGATGAGCACGACCGGAATTTCGGTAAAATAGGCAAGTCCCAGAAACTCGCTCATCAGCGAAATGCCGGGTCCCGAGGTGGCGGTGAAAGACCCGGCCCCATTCCAGCCAGCACCGATGGCGATGCCGATTGCCGCCAGTTCGTCTTCGGCCTGGACGGCGGTGTAGTTCTTTTTACCGGTTTCGGGATCGATCCGGTAGCGCATGGCGAACCGCTCAAAAGCTTCGACCACGGAGGTGGACGGGGTTATCGGGTACCAGCCGACCACTGTGGCGCCGCTGTTGCCGTCGATGAGGATACGATCGCCGACGGCGGTAGAGGCTTTGATTTTCAGGCCGCAGGAATCCGGATGGTGCTTTTCGGCGTAATAGTAGCCCAGTTCAAGTGCTTTGATATTGGGCTCGGCCAGTTTAGGTTTTTTGGCAAATTGCTTTTTGATTGAACCGGAGACCGGGTCGAGACCGATATCAAGAAGATAGGCCAGGGCGCCGATGTAAATGATGTTTTTCATCAGTTGCCGCATCCGGTTGTCGGTGAACTCGTCGTTGCAGAGTTGGGTCAGCGGAATGTCGATTACAGTGATATCATCGCGGATAAAACCAAGAGGCAATGCCCTGGTTGAATCGTAGAGAAAATAGCCACCCGGCTGGACCATGTCGTAGTCGTCACGGAGGGTCTGCCCGTTTACCGCAATGATGAAATCGGCTCCGCCCCGTCTGCCCAGGTAACCTTGTTCACTGATCCGGACCTCGTACCAGGTCGACAGTCCCTGGATGTTTGACGGGAAGACATTCTTAGGGCTTACCGGAACGCCTAAGCGATAAACCACCTTGGCGAAAAGGTTATTGGCGCTGGCTGAGCCTGAGCCGTTGACATTGGCAAAGCGGACAACAAAGTCGTTGGTTCGTTCAATACGTTTCATTTATCACCGGCCTGTGCAGATTTATAGACATATTTGATCATCTCCCAGGCTGCGGTCGGACAGCGTTCGGCGCACATACCGCAGTGCAGGCAGACGTTCTCATCTTTGACCATTACCCGCCCGGTGGACAGGGTTTCCGACACGTATAGGGACTGATTTTCGTTCCTGGCGGGAACCAGCAGCCGTTCCCTCAATTCCCCCTCTTCGCCGTTGTCGATAAAATTGATGCAACTGGTCGGACAGGAATCGACACAGGCGTCACATTCGATACAGAGACCACCGTCGAAAACGATCTGGACATCACAGTTCAGGCAGCGCTTGGCCTCTGTCTTTCCGGTTTCCAGAGCATAGCCAAGTTCCACCTCGATAAGGCGGTCGTGAAGCGATTTAGCCTTATCGACCATGGGTACGATCTGGCGTTCATCCTCAGTCACATCGGAGTCGTACAGCCAGTCATGAAAGCCGAGTTTCTGGCCGGCCAGACTGACATCGGGTTGTGGACGGTTGTGCAGATCTTCGGCCCGGCAGAACAGGTCGATGGAAATGGCGGCCTGATGGCCGTGAGCTACGGCGATTATGATATTACCGGGACCAAAGGCGGAGTCGCCGCCGAAAAATACCGATGGGATGGAAGACTGCAGGGTGACAGGATCCAGTTCCGGCAGTCCCCGGTCGTTATAATCGATACCGCAGTCGGGCTCGATGAACGGAAAAGCGTTCTGCTGGCCAATTGCCAGGAGGCTTCATCACAGTCGAAGGTAACCGGCTGTTCTCCGGTCGGGACCAGTTTTTTGTTACCCTGGTCATCAAATTCGGGTTGCACTTTTTGAAAACGCATGCTGGTCAAAGTACCGTCCTCGATGATGAACTCCAGCGGTGTCAGATTGTCGTGGATCGGAATGTCCTCACGCAAAGCATCCTCGATCTCCCACTCGGATGCCTTCATATCACTCTGCGGGCTGCGGACAATAACTTTGACGTCTTCGCCGCCGAGGCGGCGGGCGGTCCGGCAGCAGTCCATGGCGGTATTGCCTCCACCGAGAACCAGAACCCGCTTGCCGACCTTTTCCACATGTCCGAAAACCACACCTGCCAGCCAGTCGATACCAATGTGGATCGAGGCGTCTCCTTGGCTTCGCCCCGGAAGATCGGGCAGGTCACGCCCGCGGGGGGCGCCGGAACCGATAAAAATTGCGTCGTAATCTTTATCGAGGATCTCTTTGAGGCTTGACACGTAGGTGTTAAAATGGGTGGTGATCCCGCCCAGGTTCAATATGTATCCTATTTCGCTATTGAGTACCTTTTCCGGAAGTCTGAAGGATGGTACCTGGCTTCTCATAAAGCCGCCGGCCCGTGAATGTTCGTCGTGGAGATCGAGTTCGTAGCCAAGGATCGACAGGTCGCGGGCAAGGGGCAGGGAAGCCGGGCCGCCGCTGATCAATCCAATCCGTTTGCCATTCTTCTTTTTCGGAGCTTTGGGCAGCAGCGGCAGAATACCATCTCGATTATCAGCGGCAACCCGCTTGAGGCGGCAGATGGCAACCGGGTCGTCTTCCACTCTGCCCCTCCGGCAGGCCGGTTCACAGGGCCGATCGCAGACTCTACCGAGAATTCCGGGGAAAACGTTGGAAACCCAGTTGATCATGTAGGCTTCATTATATTTCTCATGAAAAATTAGCCGGATATACTCCGGTACCGGGGTATGGGCCGGGCAGGTATACTGGCAGTCAACCACTTTATGGAAATATTCCGGATTGTTAATATCGATGGGCTTCACTGGTATACTCTCAGACAGAAGTGGTCCCCCGCATTAGGACCAGGGTGTAAGTTATAGTATTGTGTTCATAGTTTCTCTCAATCATCGAGGAGGAATTATGAAGAAGCAGAGAAGGAAGCACTCGCCTGAGTTCAA
>Ga0056107_100133_pt1 | contig 14253 bp, 14 predicted proteins | sample WorMetcrassitun2_FD_77006 | JGI IMG/M metagenome (GOLD analysis project Ga0056107, IMG submission 77006) | Marine gutless worms symbiont microbial communities from Max Planck institute for Marine Microbiology, Germany - Olavius crassitunicatus.2 ...
CAAACAGTTGAACAAGTTCGCCCTGATAGAAGTTTTAAGCGTAAACACAAGGTAAAATTAAAAAAATATCATTTCGCGTATAAACGGATTTCTTAATTCAACGGCATTGGGTGTAACCTAAGAACCCCAGCAAATGTTAAAAATAAATAGGCTGAAATCATCATGATTTCGCCTATGGCAAAATTGATCACCCGGGTTGCCTTGTAAATAATGACAAATCCAAGGGCCACCAAAGAATAAAGGGCACCTGTGGCGAGTCCTGCGATGCTGCTTTCAATAAAAAATAGCCAGTCCATTGTGCGTCGTTACCCCTCCGTGGTTTCCACACCAAGCCGTTGCCGCAAATCAGAGACATTACCGCTGCCAAGATAGGCTTTTATGACTTCGGGATCATTTTTGACCTCATCAGCAGTGCCTTTGGCAATTAGTTGGCCAAAATTCAGGACAACCACTTTATCAGAAATGTCCATTACCATTCCCATATCGTGTTCCACCATTAAAACTGTCATTCCCCATTCCTGATTGAGTTCCAGGATGAAACGGGCCATATCTTCTTTTTCTTCCCGGTTCATTCCCGCCACGGGTTCGTCCAGCATCAACACCTGTGGTTCTATTGCCAGTGCCCTTGCCAGCTCCACTCTTTTTTGCAGCCCATAGGCAAGACTTGCAACCGGAAGATTACGGATATGGTCGATCTCAAGAAAGTCTATAATTTGGGTTTCAACTTTTTCACGCAGCGCCATCTCTTCGCGATGTGCTTTGCCCAGATAGAAAAGAGCGGATAAAAGACCGGTCTTGAGGTGGGAATGTGCACCCAGTTTGATATTATCAATAACTGTCATACCCCGGAAAAGAGCGATGTTTTGAAAAGAACGGGCCAGTCCTATTTTGGCACGCGCCGGTGGACGAAGGCGGCTGATTTCTTTGCCCTTGAAGTAGATTTTCCCGGCCTCTGGTTTGTAGAACCCTGAAATGGCGTTGAAAAGACTTGTCTTGCCGGCACCGTTTGGCCCGACAATTGTTGTGATTTTACCCTTGGGGATCTTAAAGCTCACATCCGACAAAGCCGTTAATCCGCCAAAAGATAATGTTATCCCTTTTAATTCAAGAATTGTGCCCGTCATTTTCGCTGCGTCCTTTAAAATTATAGTCTCTTGTCAAGCTCAATTACAACAAGGGTACCTTTTTCAGAATCTTCTAATATGTCAAAGGATGCCCCTATTCTTGCGGCCCGATATTTCATTATTCTTATTCCCATACCCATGGATTGGGTGTTATTGTTTAGTCCTTTCCCATTATCTTTTATGGTGAGAGTGATCTTTTCATTGTTATCTGTCAATATCATATTAATTTTGTTTGCTTTTGCATCTTTCTCACCGATTAAGCCATTTTGAAAATCGGCATAAATATGCTGGATAATATCTTTGTTTTTTTCAGCAATCGTCCTGAGATAGTTTTTAATGGAGGTGCCGGCAGCCGTTTGAACCATATTGAGGATGGTGGCCGTTGAGTTGGTTAATTCTCTTTCAATATTGGCCTCAATCGTTGATCGAACGGTATAGTAGATCACAGCCTCACCCAATAGGGTCGCCAGGATAAAAATCAGGGTAGAACCGCCAAGCAGTTTGAATCGAATGCTCAGATTTCTAAAAAAGGTTATCATTTTTACTCATTCCTTTCTCGCCTTCCTGATCAAACAGACTGGCCAAACTACCTGTCTTGCGCAGGTACCGGATAACCCAATTCAGTAAAAAGTGACATCTGATGCTGGAGCTTGGGGCTATGCCGCTGTAAAAATCCGGTTCAGCAATATAAAGCGTACTTTAAGTTGAAAAATGTGGACATGAGTGATTCTTTCTTGAGTACCAAACCTAAAAAAGAAAGGTCTCACATCAAGTCCATTAATCTCTTGTACCATGGATTCGGCATTGTTGGCTATCAATACGTCCGTACTCCTTTTACAAAAGGTGCCATCATATTTCGGATTACCCAAGGTCGATTTACACACAAATGCCCTTACGCCGCGCATACGAACAAAATCCTAAAGCCGTTAAAAATTACTGGATGAAGCGTGTCCGGTTATCAAGGATTCCGCCCGAAAAATATATTTAATTCTTGATAACCTTCGCGTTCATCACAGTTATGCTGTCAGGGACTGGATAGAAGCGCATAAGAATCAAATCGAGATTTTCTTCCTACCGTTCTATTCACCCGAATTGAATCCGGATGAATACCTCAATTGTGATCTAAAAGCGGGTGTCCATTCCAAAGCACCCCCAGAACACGAGATCAGCTAAAGAACAACGCGGTATCCCATTTGAGAAAGTTACAAAAGTTGTCAAAACGAGTGAAGAACATTACGCCACAGATTCTTCAACTTGGAAAACAGAAGGATACAATAAAACCGCCATCCTTCTTGACAATCAAATTTAACTTGTTTAACCTTGCAACCAAGTTATATCAACGACTAACTGATAGGAATTATACCCAAAATAAGGGATCAGATTTATATATTTTGAGTTTCTTTTTCGTGATCCCTGAATTCATCTGATGCGTTTTATCTTTCTATTGGGGGAAAAATGGCAAAAATAAAGAATAAAAATCGACTATTGGTTCCCGTAGATTTTACTCTTTTCTCAGAAGAGGCAGTTGTTTTTGCTGGTGAGTTGGCAGAGAAGTTAGGGGCTCAGCTGCTGATACTCCATGTTATTCATGATCCCATTGAAGCACCTGGATTTTATGTTAAGAAAGGAAAAAAGAAGAAGTTTCTTAGAACCATGGAAGAAGCCGCTGAAGAAATGATGATTCAATTTATTAAAAAATACGAAATCTTCATCCGGAAAATACACCGATTAAGAAAGCCCTCCCGATTTTAGTAGTCGGGACTCCGGTGACCCGGATTGTAGAGATCGCAGTTAAAAAACAGGCAATGATGATTATTATTGGAAGCCATGGGCGCACCGGGGTATTGGATTTACTGGTTGGTTCAAAGGCCGAGCAGGTCGTCCGACTGTCGCCAATCCCCGTTACGGTCGTTAAATCTTCAAAGGAAGAAAAAAAGTAGTTTTCCATAAAGAATAATCATGATCGTTCCTGAATACAGGGGCTGCAAACGAGGTGTTAAATGAAACCGATCTATTCTCGCCGGACACTCGAATTAGGGCTAATCGGATTATGTCTTTATTTTTTAATTGCTCCATTGTCTGCCCAGGCAGGTGGCGATAAAGGGGCAGGTGAAATCAGTTGGTTTTTCCTGTTTGTCGGGCTTCTTGGCGGGCTATCCCTGTTTCTCTATGGGATGGAAAGAATGAGCGATGCGCTAAAGAATGTGGCCGGGGAAAAATGAAAGATATCCTGGCTGTGTTATCGAACAACCGTATTATGGGGCTTGGTACCGGTGCTATCGTGACGGCAGTCATTCAGTCCAGCTCGGTCACCACTGTCATGTTAGTCGGCTTTGTCACTGCGGGATTGATGTCTCTTTCTCAAACAATCGGCGTCATAATGGGCTCCAACATCGGAACGACCATCACGGCCCAGATTGTTGCTTTTAAAGTAACTAAGTATGCTTTGCTGCTGGTGGCGATCTGGTTTGGAATGCTTTTTATCTCAAAAAAAGAAAAGATTCAGCAATACGGATATATGGTCATGGGGTTGGGAATGATATTTTTCGGAATGAGCGTGATGAGTGACGCCATGAGACCGTTAAGAACCTACCAGCCGTTTCTCGACCTGATGACCCAAATGTCCAACCCGATTTTAGGTATTTTAGTTGCCGCTGTATTTACGGCGTTGATCCAGTCCAGCTCTGCGACTACGGGTGTGATTCTCGTGTTGGCCATGCAAGGCTTGATCAGTCTCAAGGCAGGGATTGCCCTGTCATTTGGGGCCAATATTGGGACCTGTGTGACGGCAATGTTAGCTTCCATTGGCAAACCGAGAGAAGCGGTCCGGGTTTCAGCCGTGCACGTATTGTTTAATGTGGTGGGCGTTTTAATATTTTTGCCTTTTATCGATCACTTTGCAAAACTTGTCGTGAGCATCTCTCCCGGCCCGGCAGAAGGGCTCACAGGCCTTGCGGCAGTTGCATCTGTTTTGCCTCGGCAGGTGGCCAATGCCCACACCTGTTTTAATATAACCTGTGCGCTTGTTTTTCTCCCATTTGTCTCCTTTTTTGCAAAAACTGTCTACAGGTTGGTTCCCGATAAACCCATTGAGGAGGTTAAGGAACTTCAACCGAAATATCTGAATGAGATGCTTTTTAGTACACCGAGCCTGGCGCTGGATGCCGCCCGTCATGAAATCAAACGGATGGGGAAGCGTGTGAATCAGATGAATTCAGCCATGATGCCGGCCGTATTAACCGGAGGAACGGAATCCCTGATGGAAGTTCGCAAGATGTATGATGAAGTCGAGGCTTTACACAAACATCTCTCCACTTACCTGGCAAGAATAACCAAGTTAAAACTGAATGAATACCAGACGGTAAAAATGGTAAAACTCATGGAGGCGGTCAACAGCCTGGATCACATTGGCGATTTGATTGAAGTCAATATGGTAAAATTGGGCCAGAGACGGATTGAAAAGGGGCTCAAGATAAGTGGGGAGACCCAGAAGGTGATCAACACCCTTCATTTGGTTGTGTCGGATGCACTAAAGGCCGCTATAAAGGCGATTGTTGAAGAGGAAAACGCTTCGGCCGAAAGCGTCATCGTTATGAAAAAGGATATGAGCCGTCTAATCCAGGAGGCCGAATTGCATCAGGCGCATCGCCTTGCTTCCGAAGACTCCGGAAAATTTGAAGCGTACAGCATTGAGGTAGATATTATTGAAAAGCTTAAACGAATTTACTACCACAGCAAACATATGGCAAACGCACTCATCGAATTGGAAGAAAAGAAAACGGCCATCGGAAAGGCTGCATAAAAATAATATCAGGAAGATGTTCGACGCACCGTCTCCCATTGGCTTTGCGAGGCACCGCATGGCCTACAGTTCCACCCTGTTACCGTGGCCCTTTATACATGGCTTCAATCAAATCGGAAAATGCTTCGTTGATAAACTTGCGTTTGACCTTCATGGTCGGAGTTACTTCGCCGTCTTCTTCGTAAAGCTTTTTAGGCAGGATGGTAAATTTACGGATGTTTTCCACCCGGGCCAAGGTTTCATTTACCTGGTCTACTTCTTTTTGAATTAATTTAATGATTTGCGAATCCTGGGTCAGGTCCTTGTATGTGGAGAACTGAACCTTGTTGTCCTGGGCGTATTTAATAATATTATCTTCATCGATCATAATCAGGGATGATAAGAACTTACGCCGGTCACCGATGACCACGGAGTCGTTGATGTAGATACTCGATTTAAGCTTGTTTTCGATGTATTGCGGCGTGATGTTCTTGCCACCTGCGGTAACGATTATGTCTTTTTTCCGGTCGGTAATGATCAGATAACCGTCCTCGTCGATTTTACCGACATCTCCGGAATAGAGCCAACCGTCTTTAATGGTCTCTTCGGTCGCTTTGGGATTTTTAAAGTACCCTTTAAATACACTGGGGGATTTAACCAGGATTTCACCGTCTTCGGCTATTTTTATTTCTGACCCTTTCAGGGGGGGGCCTACTGTACCGAATTTGACCCGGCCCATGGGCGACAGGCAGGTTACGCCGGTGCCCTCGGTTTGACCGTATCCTTCAATCAAATTGACACCAATAGATTGGAAAAACCGTAATACGTCGGGCGAAATAGGCGCAGCCCCCGAGTAGGCCACCCGGATACGTTCAAATCCCAGGCGTTCCTGGAGCTTGCGAAAGACAGCAAAATAGGCCAGGTAATTTAGCAGCTGCAAATATCCCGGAACCGTCTTGAAGTTCATGGCTAAAACGGCCCGTTTTCTGCCGATCTTGTAGGCCAGGTTGAACACCATCCGTTTGAACCAGGTGGCATCAGACATTCGGATAAGAACGGCCGAGTAATATTTTTCCCATATCCGGGGAACCGCATGCCCGACGGATGGCGAGATCTCTTTCATGTTGTCAGTAACGGTATCCAGCCCTTCGACAAAATTAACTGTGTAACCAACCGTAATATGCCCAAGGATCGAAAATAGCTGTTCAAAAATATGACACAAAGGTAGAAAGGACATCACTTCGTCGGTGTTAAACATGGGGTTATCCGACGTAATGGCTTTTCCCATCCAGATGCAGTTTTGATGGGTCAGCATGGCACCTTTGGGAGGGCCGGTTGTGCCGGAAGTGTAGATAAGAACCGATAGATCAGCAGTGGTGATTTCAATCGTCCGAGTGTCGAAAAGTTGTGGTTGATTTTTATCTACTTCCCGGCCGATTTCTATAAGCTCGTCAAACGTCATGACCATCGGGTTCTTGAAATTACGCAATCCTTCCGTATCCCAAACAATCACTTTTTTAAGTTTAGGGACTTTTTTGCGGAACATCAGCCACTTGTCGAGCTGCTCTTCATTTTCAACGAAGAGAAAAACCGAATCAGAATTATAGACTACATATTCTACCTGGGGCCAGGCATTGGTAGCGTAGACCCCGGTTGCCACGCCACCGACACACTGGATGCCCATGCTGGCGAATATCCATTCAGGGCAATTGTCTCCAATAATGGAAACGCACTCACCCTTTTTTAGTCCCATTGAGATCAAGGCGGCACTTACCGCTCGGGCGCGATGGTAGTACTGCATCCAGGAGATGTCATGCCACAGGCCAAACTCTTTGTGCCGCAGGGCCACCCGGTGACCATAAGCGGCAACCGCTTTTTTGAATGCCTGGGGAACCGTCTGGTTATTTTTAGTGTCAGATGATGCCATATTTATAGTAGTCGGCAAGCCGGCTTTTTTATCTCCATGCCTTTTTCCGTTTCCAGCGTTGATAGCCCTTGGCGGACGCTTCGGACCGGATGCCCATGTAGAACTCCTTGACATCCTTATCTTCCATCAGTTCCTTTGATTTGCCTTTCATAACAAATCGGCCGTTTTCAAGAATCAGGCCTGTATCGGAAACCCCCAAGGCCATCCGGGCATTTTGTTCTACCAGCAAAATTGTCATCCCCTGCTCGTTGATTGTTCTTAAAATCTTGAAAATTTCTTTTACTAAAATCGGGGATAATCCAAGGGATGGTTCATCTAGAAGCAACAGTTGCGGACAGCACATCAACGCGCGGCCAATGGCCAGCATTTGCTGCTCGCCACCGGAAAGCGTTCCGGCCCATTGGTTTTCCCGGTCTTTTAGTACAGGGAAATACCGATAGATTTGTTGGCGATCCGATTCTATCTCGGCTTTATCTTTTCGCGTGTAGGCGCCCATGGAGAGGTTCTCATTAACCGTTAATTCTTCAAATACCTCGCGGCCCTCGGGGACATAGGACATGCCGAGCCGGACAATCCGTTCGGTATCCATGCCGTCGATTCGACGTCCTTTAAATTCGACGGTTCCCTTATCCGGTTGGTCTTCGATGAGCCCCATCACCGTTTTTAAAATAGTCGACTTCCCGGCGCCGTTATTACCGAGGATGGCCGTAATAGATCCTTTTTCCACGGTCAGCGACGCTCCCCGGATGGCGTAGATCAGGTCATAATAGGTTTCGATGTTTTTTATTTCGAGTATCGGATCCATTACTCATCTTCTCCCAGGTAGGCTTTTAATACCTCTGGGTGGTTCTGGACTTCATTTGGGGAGCCTTCGGTAATCGGTTGGCCGAAATTAATAGCTAAAATTCGATCCGAAATATCCATCACCATGGACATGTCATGTTCGATCAGTAAAATCGTGACACCCAGTTCGTCCTGGATGTCTTTTACCCAAAAGATCAGGTCCTGCTTTTCTTCGGCATTCATACCGGCACAAGGCTCATCCAGTAGCAGTAGCTCGGGCTCAAGTGCCAGGGCCCGGCCTAGCTCGATTCGTTTTTGGATGCCATAGGGAAGGCCCCCGACCAGTTTTTCGCGAACGGCCTGAAGATCCAAAAATTCAATGATTTCTTCTACTTTTTTCCGGTGAACGATTTCTTCCTTACCGGCAAAAGAGCGTTTGCCCCACATGAATCCCCCCCGAAAAAGGCCGGTTTTCATGTAAAGATGGCGCCCGAGGAGGATGTTTTCCATAGTATTTATGTGGGAGAAAAGTTCGATGTTCTGAAAAGTCCGGGCGATTCCCAGCCGGGCAATGGCGTCAGGTTTTTTCCCTTGAATCTTTTTATCTTTGAAACGGATTTGACCACCGCTGGGTTTGTATATCCCGTTGATGCAATTGAACAGGGTGGTCTTTCCGGCGCCGTTGGGACCGATGATGGAAAAAATCTCCCCGGCCTGAACATCAAAGCTGATGTTTGACAGGGCTTTCAAGCCACCAAAAGAGATGCTCAGATTTTTAATAGTGAATATAGTCATGCGTTGGCCCGGGGCTAATGGGCTGATAGCTAAGGGCTATTAGCTACTATCCAGGAGATTACCATTTAAAAATATTTTGGGTGTCGGCCATGGGTCAACACCCAAAACGATTGATTCGATCTTCTTAATCGGCGATGGTTATCCAGTCGGACAGTTTTTTGGATTTACCACCTTCAAGGCACTGCACAAGAAAGGAGCTGTTCTGTCCTCTCCTGCAGGTCGGGTCTTTGGGATCAAATGGCTTGTAGCTGATTTTACCGCTGATTCCCTGAAAATCTCTCAGGCCTTCCAATGCCTTAACCAGCTTTTCCCGGGTTAAATCTTTCCCACACTGTTTGATCGCTTCCACCAGTGGTTCGGCAAAGGCAATACCGGCATAGAAGAACAATCCCCAACGCTCGTCTTTCCCCGCGTATTTATCAAACGCCTCGGTCTTATATTTTTTCATGAGCGGGTTGTCGGAATCCGGTAGCTCGGCAAATGTACCGGCGATGACGCCTTTCCACAGCCCTTTGGTGATATGCATCATCAGTGGGAAGTCTGAACAGGTACTCGTGCTCAGAAATTGAGGTTGAAACTTCATTGCGGCACTGATTCCGACGGTCATAGCAGCATGCTTAACGCTCGTCCATAAAAGAACCGCATCAGCCCCCGATTTTTTAAGTTTCATCACATGGGGTTTCAAATCCGCTTCCGTCATTGCTACAGGGATTTCGGCCACCAGCTTCAGGCCTTGGCTGGCCAGCTCTTTCTTGGCCCCTATAACGCCGTTTTTCCCATAATCGTCATTTTGGTAAATGATAGCGATTTTTTTCTTACCTAGATCCTTAACCGCGTAGCGACACAGAATTTGGGCTTCGGTGGCATACATGGGATAGACATTGAAGAGATGCTTTTGCGGGGGCGTAATCCAGTGAAGGGAGCCGGCCGAAGGACCGATCCAAGGGATTTTTTTCTCCATCAGGTAATCTTTCACCGCCAGGCCGGGGGCCGTACCCACTCCGGAGACCCATGCGAACATGCCGGTCCCTTCCTGGAGCTCCTTGACGCCGGCCTTGGTCTTGGCAGGATTATAACCGTCATCAAACATATGGTGGATCAGTTTTCGACCATTAATACCGCCCTCGGCGTTAATCATCTTAAAATAGGCATCGGTTCCACGGGCAACAGAACCCCAGGCAGCTGCCGGGCCGGTCTGGGGGCCCCATTGGCCGATGTGAATTTCGGTGTCCGTGACACCTTCTTCGGCTGAGACATTAAGCGCTAGGGAAAAAACCATTGCCAGGGAAATCAATGCGGATAAAAAAAACCTTTTTTTCATGTCCTTCTCCTTTTGTTGGTCGGTTACCAGGTATTATACCTTTTTCACATAGTGTCGTGCAAAAAGCCCGCTGGGTTTAATGCATAACACGAGTACAATAACGGCAAATGCTACCACCGATTTAAACTCGATTGAGACGTATCCGCCGAATAGGTTTTCGGTGATACCCAGCAGATATGCCCCGAAAACGGCGCCGGGCAGGGAAGTCATGCCGCCCATAACCGCTGCGGCAAACCCTTTGAGCAACGGATCCCACATCATGTAGGGCTGCATGACTACCGGCGCGATTAAAAGCCCGGCAATGCCGCCTACCACAGACGAAATTCCCCAGGTGAGCATCATTACCCGGTTGGCCCTAATCCCCATCAGGCGGGCGGCCGTGTTGTTTTGCTGGGTCGCTTTCATGGCGACCCCCAGTTTTGAATATTTAAAAAAAATATAGAGCGCCACCATCAGGATCAGGACGACACCAAACGTCAATAATTCGAGGGTACTGATGAAGATATCTCCAATAACAACGCTGTCATAGGGCGTGATGGGAAACGGCATGGCTTTTTGTTCGGCGCCGAATTTCCAGGAGACGAATCCCATCAGGACCATTTCCAGGCCGATGGTAATAACGATCATACCGAGGATGTTTGGGTCCTTGGCTCGTCGCAAAACGGTAAATTCGAGCAGGCAGCCAAGAAAAAAGGAAAATACCAAAGCAGCGATAAAGGCGACGGTCATTGATAACCCAAAGGAATGCAACAGCATGAAGGTAAAATACGTTGTGACGAGCGCCATTTCTCCCTGGGCGAAATTGGGCACTCCCGAGGTCTTGTAGATGATCACCATGGCCAGGCCCATCAGGGCATACGAACTACCCACGGTGATACCGTTGACGACCATCTGTAAGAAATCAATCATATTAACATTTCCGTGAAATCCTGCCTAAAATGGCCAGGTCTTCCAATATTTTTTGGTTCGGATCCAAATACCGAAAATGCCCAGCGGTTCAAACAACATAATAAGGATCATGATTGAACCAAATAAAATAAACTGGATATTCGATACCCCGGTAATGGAAAAATAGGTTTCAGAGAGTCTTTCTAACCATTCCCCCAAATAGGGAATGCTTAAAATATTCCGAAGTTGAAGATCAAGCCAGCTCAACAATACCGCCCCGACGATAGCGCCCATGATAGAGCCCAAACCGCCCACAACCACCATGGCGAGAAACATGATTGACATGAGCAGGGAAAAGATTTCAGGCTCGATATATCGGAGGACGAATGCATACAGCCCGCCGGCTACTCCCGCATAAAAGGCGCTGATGGCAAATGAAAGCGTCTTATAATAAACGAGATTAACCCCCATCGTTTCGGCGGCGATATCCGCATCCCGGATAGCGATAAATGCCCTGCCGACACGGGTTTTTATCAGATTCCGGGCAAAAATGACCATTGCCACAGTGATGATAATCACCAGGTAATAAAACGATCGATCGGTATCTAAATGCCAGGGACCAATGACAAGGTCCGGTGTATGAAGTCCTTGCCGGCCGCCAAAAAGTTCAATCTTGCCAATTACCTGGGTGACCGTCAGTCCGAATCCCAACGTAGCGATGGTTAGATAGGGGCCTTCCAATCGCAGGGCGGGAAGCCCCAATAGAAACCCAAACAACGCAGCCACCAGTGCTGCCATGGGCAATGCCAGCAAAAAGGGAAACGCGCATTTTGTCATAAAAATAATGGTTCCGTACGCACCGATGGCGAAAAACCCAGCATGTCCAAGGGAAATAAGCCCGGTATAGCCCACTAATAAATTAAGCCCAATGACGACGATAATATTAATAGCGATATAATTTGCGACATAGACGAAATAATTTTTAAAAAGGAAGGGGAAGGCAGCGAGAAAAACCATTAGGGCGGCAAACCAGAAGACGACCACCCCCGAACTGAAAAGCTGGATATCTTCATAGTAATTTCGTTTCATGTCCATAGGCGTACCACCTTGTTGGAAAACCAGCTATTCGGAAAACCCGGTTACGTTTGTATCCATCCGGTATTTCATGTATGACAGCAGAATATGGCTGATTCAAAAGCGGATTCAGCCTAAATACATATTCAAGACCTTATCGCAAGGTGCAGAAAAATATGTCAGATTGATGATGGTGTGTCAACATTGCTTTGCTTCAGGTGCCGGGCGCGTGTTGCCATTTTCGTTATTTCCAAACGGTTATTTAATAACCCACTGAATTGTTGAATACTGTGCTGGCTTATGATATCTTACGACCTCTTTTTAGCTAACATGCGAATCGAAACCCATACATATTGAATTCTTATTAAATGAATCGCAGTGTATATATCGGATTAATCTTTTTGATTGTGGCGGCTTGCGCCGGCAGACCGCCCGGGCCGGATCCGACTGACGTCCATATCTATCGGGGACCGGATCAGACCCTGTCGGGTTGCCGGAAGGGCCAATACCCTTGTGGCCAGCCAACCCCTTTCACCAGTTTGGCTAAAAAGACGTTGAATCCATTGGGATTTGCCCAGCGTCATTATGTGAACCTTCTCGAACATGGAGATGATGCGCTGGTGGTCCGTCTGCACCTGATCCGATCGGCAAAATGGTCTATCGATTTTCAAACCTTTATTTGGGGTTCCGACGATGTGTCGGATCTTTTTTCAGAGAATTGGTGCTGGCTGCCCGGCGGGGGGTTCGCGTTCGGGTGCTGGTGGATCAATTGACCGGAAATCGGCAGGGAAAATGGTTGGCTCATGGTGCCTTTGCCCGTGAAAATCTTCAGATCAAACTATACAATCCGACTTTCTCCAAAGGGAAGAGTTCGCCCCTGGATCTGATGGCGGCCTTTTTGTTTTATTACCACACGTTCAATCAGCGTATGCATAATAAAGTCCTCATTATGGATGGCACCGTAGGGATTACCGGCGGGCGAAATATTGAGCGAAAATATTTTGATCTGGATCCGAAATATACCTTCAAGGATCGGGATGTGCTGGTGGCAGGCTCGGTGGTCGTCGAGATGGGGCGGTCTTTTTTCGAATTCTGGCAGGACAAGCGGGCCGTAATGCTTTCTCAATTGAATGATACCGTACTACGGCTCAACATGTCGGCCTCTCCGAAATGGCGGCTGTTTGGTGCCCCATTAGATTCCATGCTGGCGGTGCTCGATCAACGGGCCTCGGATGATCGGTATATTAAAGAAATGTTTGTGGATTCGGCGATACCCGTATCCGGCGACGTGCGTTTTTTTCAGATCGGCCGGGTAAAAAATCGCTTCGAGGTAAAGAGAAACCCGTCTCTTGCGCGATCGCCTTGAAGCAAATTATTTTTGAGGCCGATCATTCCCTGATTATGCAAACGCCCTATTTATTGTTTAGTGGGAAAGCATTGCGCGGATTTAAACGGCTGAGAAAAAAAAGCCGGCACTTAAAATCATTGCCTCAACCAATAGCCTGGCTGCGGCGGACCGCCTTTCAGTTTATGCAGTTGCCTTTAAGCAAAAGAAGAAATTGGTGAAGAATCTCCAATTTCAAATTTACGAACTAAAGCCAGTACCGGAAGATATTCGATGGATGGTTCGCAATTACGATCAACTGATGGATCGATCAAATCGTCATAATAAAAATCAGGGTAGACGCACATCAGGTTTGATTGTCCACCCGCAGGTTGGCATCCATGGTAAATCCTTCGTTGTAGACGATGCCGTGGCATGGATCGGGTCGCATAATTTTGACCCCCGGTCGGATCACTATAATACGGAAGCAGCGCTTGTCATATGGGATCAATCCGTGGCGGGAAGGTTGAAAAACAGTATTTTAATGGATGTGGCACCGCAAAATAGTTATTTCATCGCAAGACAACCCCAGGTACCCATTATTTCCTATTTTAGCGGCTTGCTGGGCAGCCTGTCGCGGGCCTTGCCGTTTCTTGATATCTGGCCGTTTCGATATACCACCAGCCATGAACTCCGAGATGGGGAAAAGCCGGTTTCAAGAGATCATCCCCAATTTGACAGGCACTACAAAAATATGGGCGCCTTTCCCGGGATCAATCTTTCTATTCGGGCCATGCAGGCGCGTCTCCTTACCGCTCTGGGTGGGTTCGCCGCACCGATTTTATAGCGTTTGTCCGCCGGCAGGGAGATTGATCCCCTTGCCGGCGGATAGGGTTTATTCCTGGACTTCCTTAAGTGACACAACGTTAAAGACCTTGCCAGCGTCTCCTTCGCTCACTTTGCCAATAGCTTCGACTTTTTTTCCTACCAATGCCGCTAGGTCGGCACCGGCCACGGTAAAGTCACCATCGTTGGTCTGGATGATCAAGCCCGCATCGGTCTTTGCAACCGTACCGGTAATCGTGGCCATATCATCACCCGCCATTGCGACACTGGCAATGGTAGTGTAATTTATTTTGTGTGAAATTGATAAAGCTCGAAAAAAAGGCGCTTTCCCTTTATAAGGGTGTCGACGAAAACATCCACAAAGAAAGGAGAAGCGCCAATGAAGATGGA
>Ga0056107_100136_pt1 | contig 14130 bp, 11 predicted proteins | sample WorMetcrassitun2_FD_77006 | JGI IMG/M metagenome (GOLD analysis project Ga0056107, IMG submission 77006) | Marine gutless worms symbiont microbial communities from Max Planck institute for Marine Microbiology, Germany - Olavius crassitunicatus.2 ...
GCAAATCCCAGTTCCGCTAGGTCGCCGCCGGTCTCGGTTGCAGACAGATAAGCTTCGTAAAACGCCAATAGTTCCTCGTCAAAGGAATCACCGCCAAGGTCGATGAACATTCGATCATCTTCGGTGCGAAGTCCCGGCATGCCATGTATAAACTGGGGGATCATTTGTTCCCGGGGCCAGCTGGGGAGCTGCACCCATAAAGGAATTTCCGGCGTATGGGCAATGACCTGGGCCAGTGCCTTTTCATGATCCTGGTATGGCAGGCTACCAATTAAAACGGGTCTTAATTCGGGTTTGAATTGAGTTTTCATAGGACAAGAATAGCACATATCCGATTCACGCTCAAGTATCCGGGTGTCCATACCACTCAACGGAAAACGGGAATCACGGTTTTACCCGGTAGCATTTATTGCAGTGGAAGGGCTTTATTCAGGCGCCCCCTTGCGATTGCACCCGTGGCCGGCAAAGATCGTTGCCTTTGGATAATACTTATGTTAATAAATTTAACGGCTTAATGATTAAAATCATCCGCTATAAAAAAGCAAGCAAATGCCCACACTTGAAACGCTGATTCTTTTCTCAGTTGCCGCTATGGCGATTACGTTGGTTCCCGGCCCATCGATGTTGTACGTGGCATCCAGAAGTATCGTACATGGTCGCGCAGCGGGTATTTGGTCGGCACTGGGTCTTGCAACCGGGCTCTTGATCCATACGATCGCCGCAAGTCTTGGCCTGTCCGCTATTTTCATATATTTTCCGTCGGCGTTTTTTTCATCAAATATTTTGGGGCAGCGTATTTGATCTACCTGGGTATCCAGATGTTGTTAGCCCAAAAATCATTGATCCCAACACCTAATCGTTCGCCGTCTTTGAGCGGTTTACGAATTTATGGGCAAGGGATTCTTACCGAAATATTAAACCCAAAAACTGCGCTTTTCTTCTTATCTTTTTTACCCCAGTTTGTAGACCCGTTGCAGGGGTAGACCCGTTGCAGGGACCATCCGCCACCCAAATGATGATTTTGGGCACTATCCTGGTTGCCATCGCCTTCACGGCGGACCTTCTTATCGCCGTTACCGGTGGAACATTATCCAAATGGATGCTGGCGCGACCATCGATTCAAAAATGCCTAAACTGGTTGGCCGGTACAACGCTAATTGCTTTGGGTTTGCGCCTTGCCATCAGTAAGCGAAATTAGGCGATTGCAATCGGCCGGACACAACTAATGCAATCTGGCCAATTCAATCCGGCCGGGTCAATCCGGCCGGGTCAATCGAATCGGGCGACGTAAATGATTGACACCCCTTAGAACCAGTGATATCTTTTGATGAAGAATTTCCGGATTTATTCCATTTGGGGGAATCAATGGCCGATGTTATTTCCATCGATAAACGGCGGCAATTGGCCGATAAAGACAAAAAGGAAATCATCCGGAAGCGGAAGGTGCTGGCGGTACGAAAGATTTTTCAATGCGCCCGGTGCGCCTTTAAATGTGACAAATGCGGTACCCAGATAAGCGAAGCCCAGCTAAAAAAGGCCAGCCGGCAACCGGCACCCAGAATTCCCTACCGGTTTTGCGAAAGCTGCGTGGAAGAGTATCATGATTATATTGATCGCTCAGGCGATGGCGGCAATCCCGATTATTACTGGCACAATGATGCATGGGTTGCCGAATGGCGGCTGTGGGTCGATCACCAAAAGGCCGTGGATCGCTACTTAAAATCCAGGGAGTTTAACCAACTCCTGGACGAAATCAGACAAACTCATCCGGAAGGATAGGAGGACTCAATGTTTGGACTTGGACCAATGGAATTAATAATTATCCTTGTGATTATCCTGATCATTTTCGGGGCGGGAAAGCTTCCTGAAATAGGTGGCGGTATGGGCAAGGCGATTCGGAATTTTAAATCAGGTGTCAAAGATTCCGATAAAAAAGTCGAGACAGCCGAACAGATCGAAAAAGAAGAAAACTCACAATCTTAGGCAAACGGCGCCGGATGATATTTCCGACCGGCGCCAATTATGCGCCTTCATTGTAAAACCACTCTTTCAGATACCGCTCCAACCCGTCAAGCACCTTTTTCTGGGTGTCATCCAAATGTGATTCCTTCCGCAATGATTCAATCTCTTTTAACGCGACAGCAGGCGTGGTTCGCCGCTGGCCCCGGTAATCGACCAGTGCGTCTTTGTGGGTGGCGGGGTGGACCTTTTTTAAGAACCCGTTAAACCGCCGGGTTAATTTTCCGGATACATCTCCTTCAAAATTGCGCACCATCAATCGACGGGCAAGTTCCCGATGAATCGGTGTCGTTAGTCGATCAATGAGGCGGCTTTTTTCCTTTATGTCCCCGGCGTGAAACCGGCGACAAATCTCTTCATCCCTTTTCGACATAAAACCGGTCTCGTAAAGAGCCGCATCCGGATCCACATCGGGCACTTCGGGGTATCGGTATTCCCGATGATATCGGATGAGGTCGACCATCAATGGCTCGTTTGCCGTCAACCATTTTCGATTTTCCTCGACCTGGGATCGTCGCTTGGCATCGATTCGCTGCCAATACCGATCCAGTGGTGGCAGGATGATTCCCGGTTCACCCAGTTTTTTGCGAATCACCCAGGTGGTGTCATCAAATGTATCAGGGGTGGTTTCCTGAAGTTCCGGCCGGTCAACCCGCATCCAGAGGGTTTGATTTTTGTACGGAATCGATTGGCCAATAGCGATCACCGGGGCGAGAAATAAAGACTCGGTGCCAAACCCACCATTTACCATCAGTCCCATCCGGTGGGGTCCGGCCGCACTTTGAAACCAGACCGGCAGGGCGTCGAGCCGTTCACTATCAATGGTTTTATTAAAATACCCGGCAACATATTGCCACATTTCTTCCTGTCTGGATAATAATCTCGCCAGGGCAAGCGTGGCGACAGTGTCCACCATGGCGTCATGGGCCGGCCCCTTAGCCAGTTGATTGGCGGTGTTCAGATTTTCCAGTTTCAGGGAGGGCTTGCCGTCTTTTTCCGGCCAATTGATACCGTCTTGCTTAAATAGATAGTACAAAATGGCAATGGGAAAAATATCCATCCGGCGGCAATCGTGATGAAACTGGTGGGTATAGGGGGGCAACAGGTTCCGGTAAAAAGAAAATCGCAAAAATTCATCGTCAAATCCCAGGGTGTTGTATCCCAGGTTGATGGTTCCCGGCCGGTTGAACAGGCGATGGATCTCGGTGATAGCCGATAGCTCACTGTGCCCATTTAACAGGGTCGGAATATCGATTCGGTTGACGATCATCGCCCGGGGAGAGGGGACCACATCGGACCGCAGGCGGATATCAAACGTATGCCGTTCCAGTTCGTTAAATGACAGATCGGTGCGGATGGAAGAAAACTGCAGGACCTGGTCGAAGGCCCGATTCAGGCCGGTCGTTTCTAAGTCGAAGAATAGATAAGTATTCATATTGCCGCCTACCTATCGGCCATCAGGCCATTTTGTGCGATAAACATTAACCGCAATACGGAAAGATCAGGATAATCGACCTCGCCGGCCAACGCATCAAATACCGGCTTCATACGGCGGACGCCATGTTTTTCAAAATACGTGAACGTAGCGTCCGTTTTCTGTTTCGACAAGTCAAGTTCGACCCCTAAATGATCGGATGCCAACGGATTTCCTTCGCACCAGAAGTGGTACAGATGATCGATCACCGTTTGCCGTTTGATATTGAACATTTCCAGGATCTCCATCACAGTGCGACCGGCGTTAAATGTCTCCCCGATGACCTCGTGACGTTTCTTTTTACCGGTCTTTTTACCGGTTTTTTCACCGGGGCCGGCAGGTTTTCGAACCGGTTTTGTGGCCGGTTTCGATTTTTCCGATATCCCCTGCTTACGGCAATATGCCAGGATGACATCCAAAAATGCGGCGCCGTAAGTGGGCAGTTTGGCCTCGCCTACACCATGAATCTGGTACAGGCTCGCTTCTTTCTGAGGAAAATACGCCGCCATTTCCATCAACGTCTTGTCGGCAAAGACCACATAAGGCGGGACATTGTCTTTATCGGCCAGTTCCTTGCGTTTTTGTCTCAGAAACTGGAATAAATCCCGGTTAAAATCCGGAATATCAGCTTTTTTCGAACGTGTCCGGTTCACCGGTTCAGTCGTATCGGCCGAATCGTCGTCCAGCCACCCACACACTTTTTTTTTACTATTCAATACCTCCCGGGACTTAGGCCCCAGCCGGAAGCCCCCGTAGTCCATGTCTTCGATCAGCAGTTCCTGGTGGAGAAACTGGTGGGAGAGTGCCTGCCATTGGGTTTTGGATAGATCCCGGCCAATCCCGTAAGTAGATAATTTCTGGTGATTGAACTGAATAACCCGCTTGGCCTTGGACCCCCTCAGCACATTGATAATGTGTGTGGCCCCGAAGCGTTCACCGGTGCGATACACACAAGAGAGAAACTTTTGGGCTAAAATCGTCAGGTCGACCTTTTCTTTTTTTTCACCCGTGCAATTATCGCATCGGCCGCATTTGTCATTTTCGGGGGCTTCACCGAAATATTGTAATAGCGGGACCCGTCGGCAACCCTGCCATTCGGCGAACCGTAAAAATGCGTTTAAATGGATATTGGCGATACGGCGTTCGGATGGGATTTTTTGCTGAATGAAATGTTTGATTTTATAGACATCGGCATAACCGAACAATAAGAGGCAATCGGCGGGCAAACCATCCCGCCCGGCCCGGCCGATTTCCTGGTAATAGCTTTCGATGTTTTTGGGCATATCGTAATGGACGACAAACCGGACATCGGGCTTATCGATCCCCATGCCAAAAGCGATGGTGGCCACGATAATCCGGGTATCATCCCGGATAAAACGTTCCTGGTTGGTTCTACGTTCCACGTCGGAAAGCCCCGCGTGGTATGGCCGGGCGCTCACCCCCTCACCGGCAAGAGTCAGGGCCAGGTCATCCACCTGTTTTCGGGTGGTACAATAAATGATACCGGCCTGGTCGGGATATTTTTTAATCATCCACCGGATCCGGGCCACCGGGTTGCTTTTGGGTATAATTTGCAACAGCAGGTTTTCCCGGTTAAAACTGCCGACAAAGGTATCGGCGTGTTTAAACCCCAGGGTTGCCTGAATATCCTTTCGGACCCGGGGCGTTGCCGTGGCGGTGAAAGCGGCACAAACCGCATTGGGAAATGTTTCTCTTATTTGAACGAGTTGTCGATATTCCGGACGAAAATCGTGCCCCCATTCCGATATACAGTGGGCCTCGTCAATGGCCAGGCAATCGACACCGACACCGGCCAGCAGGCCAACGGTTCGTTGCATCATCAGGGTTTCCGGCGCCACATAAAGAAGCCGGGCAGCACCGGATCGGATCTGCGCGATGTTGTGACGGTAATCCGCAGACGCCAGGGCACTATTTAACATTACAGCCGCAACACCGGCACGCTGCATCTGATCAACCTGGTCTTTCATCAATGCAATCAATGGCGATATAACCACGGTCAGCCCGGAAAAAATCATGGACGGGATTTGGTAGCAAAGCGACTTACCACCGCCGGTAGGCATAATAACCAGTGTATCTTTTTTGATGAGGATGCTGTTGATGACCTCTGCCTGGAGCGGACGAAAGGTATCGTATCCGAAAACGTTTTTGAGGATTGATTGGGCTTGACGGGTCATGTTGGACTCATTTTGACATTAAACGAAAAAGCTTCGTGTCTCGTAGCAATATTTATCTATCAATGCAACTATTTGAAAAAAATCAAAAAGCCTGCCTAACCTGCAACCGCTCAAAAACATCGACCTGAAACATTGTACCCACGGGCATTGACACTTATAAAAAATAGGTAATTTTGTCACAAAACCAGTGGATATTATAGTTAAAAATCCCATTGCAAATTATAACAAAGTAAATTAATAGAAAAACTAAAGACATCTAAATTTACGCAAAAGACTATCATTTTAAAGTTTTCCATAACACGCTGAAAGTATTTTTATTTTACACCGTTTCAAAAAGGGTTCGATCTGTTATTGGCCCCGGAAAAAGCAGCCATGAAAATAATCCTGGACCCCCATGAGACAGAATAATTTTGGAGGCACGGTCATGTTGAAAAATTCAAAAATAGAACTTTCCATGAAAATCCGGCTGGCAGATACACTGCCTGAAATACCGGCGTTTACGGCAGGGATTCGCCGTGCCCCGGATCGGGGATTCCGGTTGACAAAAAGCCAGACCCGCACGGCGCTGACAAATGCGCTTCGATATATCCCCCAGCCGCATCACGCCGACCTGATCCCTGAATTTTTGGAAGAATTGAAAACCCGCGGCCGAATCTATGGATATCGATTCAGGCCGCCTGGGATCATTTCGGCCAAACCCATTGATGAATATAAAGGCAACTGCCTGGCCGGTAAGGCCTTTCAGGTAATGATTGACAACAATCTTGATTTTGATGTGGCCCTTTATCCTTATGAACTGGTGACGTATGGCGAAACCGGTAGCGTGTGCCAGAACTGGATGCAGTATTGCCTGATCAAAAAATACCTTGAGGCCATTACCGAAGACCAAACCCTGGTCATGCAGTCCGGTCATCCATTGGGGCTTTTCAAATCGTTTTCTCAAAACCCCAGGGTTATCATCACCAATGGTTTGATGGTGGGACTTTATGACAACCCAGATGATTGGGAGATTGCCGCCCAGATGGGAGTTTCTTCCTATGGCCAAATGACCGCCGGTGGATGGATGTATATCGGGCCGCAAGGAATCGTGCATGGTACGTATAATACGCTTTTGAATGCGGGCCGGCAGATGTGCGGGGTGGCACCGGATAGTGATTTGGCCGGCTTGCTTTTTGTCTCTTCGGGCCTTGGCGGAATGAGCGGTGCCCAACCCAAAGCAACCAAAATTACAGGTGCCGTGTCGATTATTGCCGAAGTTGACCCTAGTCGGATTGAGACACGCCATTCCCAGGGGTGGGTTGATGTGGTTTCGGCGGATTTGCCGGACGTTTTTCAACATGCATCCCGGGCGCTTTCAAACAAAGAAGCCCTTTCCATCGCCTATCATGGTAATATTGTCGACTTGCTGGCATATATTGTCGAAAAAGACATTCACGTGGATTTGCTATCTGATCAGACCTCATGCCATGTGGTCTACGATGGCGGCTATTGCCCCCAGGGTATCGATTTTAGCGAACGCACCAATTTATTGTCGACGGATCGAGATCGGTTTAAGCGCCTGGTGGATAAAAGTCTGAAGCGCCATTTTGAATTCATCAAAATTCTCACGGACCGGGGGGTCTTTTTCTTCGACTATGGAAATGCCTTTTTAAAAGCTGTATTCGATTCCGGTGTTCAGGAGGTCGTTAAAAACGGCGTGGATGCAAAAGACGGGTTTATCTTTCCTTCCTATTTTGAAGATATCATGGGGCCGATATTCGATTATGGGTGTGGCCCTTTCCGCTGGGTCTGTTTATCCGGCAAATCGGAAGACCTGTCCAAAACAGATCACGCGGCCATGAATTGCATCAATCCCGACCGCCGCCCCGAAGACCGGGACAATCATATCTGGATTCGGGAAGCGGAAAAGAATAAACTGGTGGTGGGCAGTCAGGCGCGTATCTTATACCAGGATGCAGCCGGCCGGATGACCATTGCCCTAAAATTTAACCAGATGGTCCGCAAAGGCGAGATCGGCCCCGTGATGCTGGGGCGTGACCACCACGATCCCGGCGGCACGGATTCACCCTTTCGCGAAACAGCCAATATCAAGGACGGCAGCAATGTCTGCGCGGATATGGCCACCCATTGTTTTGCCGGAAATGCAGCCAGGGGGATGTCGCTGGTGGCCCTCCATAATGGTGGCGGCGTTGGCATCGGCAAAGCGATCAATGGCGGATTCGGTCTCGTTTTAGATGGCAGCCGGCGCGTTGATGACATCATCCGGTCAGCCGTATCCTGGGATGTTATGGGAGGCGTGGCGCGCCGGAACTGGGCAAAAAATCCCAATGCCATGGAAGTCGCGGCCGCCCACAACCAGGAAAACATGAATGGTGATCAGATTACCCTGCCGTACGTGGCTGATGAAAAACTCGTAAATGATGCAGTTGAACGTATCTTTAAAAAATAAAGATCGATAAACCGGCAGAAAATCACCGATAAGGACATGCTAATGAGACAGATTGTTGAATGTGTTCCCAACTTTTCCGAAGGCCGCGACAAAGAAGTTATCAATGCGATTACCGAAGCCATCCGGCAAACAGACGGGTGCCAATTATTGGATGTGGATCCGGGCGCCAGTACCCACCGGACGGTATACACCTTTGTCGGGGATCCTGAATCCGTGATTTCGGGCGCCTTGAATGCCGCCAGGGTGGCCAAAGACCGGATCGATATGTCGACGCATAAGGGTGAGCATCCCCGTTTTGGAGCCATGGATGTCTGCCCGTTTGTCCCGGTGGCCGGTATTACGATGGCGGAATGTGTGGCCGTCGCGGAAAAATTTGGCCGCCGCTTGGGCGAAGAGCTCGGCGTTCCGGTTTTTCTGTACGAGCATGCAGCTAAACAAGCGTATCGGTGCAAACTCCCCGATGTTCGCCAGGGTGAATACGAGGGATTGGCGAAACGGCTGAAAAATCCCAAATGGATGCCCGATTATGGGCCCGCCGAGTTTATTCCCACGTGGGGCGCCACGGCGACAGGCGCCAGAAATTTTTTGATCGCCTACAATGTGAATATCATGGGCACATCAAATCAGGCCCATCGGATCGCGCTCAACCTGCGGGAAGCGGGTCGCGGCCCGGAGGAACCCGGGCGGCTGAAGATGGTCAAAGGTATGGGCTGGTTTGTGGATGAGTACAACCTCGCCCAGGTCACTGTGAATCTCAACGATTATACCGTCACATCCATTCATCAGCTTTTTGAAGAGGTGAAAATAGAAGCGGCCAAGTTAAAGGTAGCGGTTGCGGGCTCCGAAATTGTCGGAATTGTACCGTTGGAATCGATCCTGATGGCCGCAGATTTTTATATCGAAAAAGAAAACCTGTTCATCCTCGACGAAGACCAGAAGATCCGCCTGGCCATCGAACGGTTGGGACTCAATTCAGTTGCCGGCTTTGACCCCAAAGAGCGGATCATCGATTATATTGTCGCAACACCACCTACAGCCCCTTTGGCCAACATGAGCCTCCGCGATTTTATCGAAGAAGTCGCCTCGCGGTCTTCGGCACCTGGCGGTGGTTCCGTATCTGCTCAAATGGCGGCCGTTGGTGTGGGTCTGGGCGCTATGGTGGCAAAATTGACCTACGGCGTTCGCAAATATGAAGCATTGGACGGGAAAATGCGTGAAATTATCCCGCCCCTGCACCGGATCAGCAAAGAATTGATCCCGTTAATCGATGAGGACACCCATGCGTTTGCCGATTATATGGCGGCGCTGAAACTACCTAAAAAAACCGAGGCCGAAAAACAGGTACGCCACGACGCTATGCAGGAAGGACTAAAAACAGCCATCCGAATACCCCTTACAACCATGCGACTCGGGGATGACGCATGGGACAGTATGCGCGAGATTGCCAAATATGGAAACCCGGCGTCCAGGTCAGATATTCAGGTTGGGGCAAAGGCACTGGAGACAGGGATTTGGGGGGCATGGCAAAATGTGTTGATTAATATGGACGGTATTAAAGATGCGGCTTATAAAGCGGAAACCCTTGAAGAAGCCGAAAAAATAGCACAGCGGTCAACTGACAATTGTGCGGCCGTGCTGGATATTCTTAGTCCCTGAATACTCGGGGAAAATGGCTAAGCACTTAACACACAACGAACACCCACAAGATTGATTTACACCCGGCATCGCTTAATCAACCCAAAAGGCGAAGTGAGCGAATGACACTATCACAACCTTTCGATTCGATATGGACAAACGGCCGACTGGTCGCCATGGCTGATGATACGGATGGTGGCATTATCAGTGATGGGGCCCTTGCCGTCAAAGACGGTCGTATTCTATGGGTGGGCCCAGCCCGGCACCTTCCAGATACGGCCAGATTCAATGCCGATACCGTAGAAAATCTTGGAGGGGCCTGGGTGACGCCCGGCCTGATCGATTGTCATACCCACCTTGTCTATGCGGGCAATCGTTCAAATGAATTCGAGATGCGCATCAAGGGTGCCGACTACCAGGCGATTGCCGAAGCCGGCGGCGGTATTTTGAGTACCGTTCGTGCAGTGCGCGTAGCTTCCGAAGATGAACTCTACGCCCAGAGTTTATCCCGCGTCAAAGCGATGATGGCAGACGGCATAACCACCCTGGAGATCAAAAGTGGTTATGGCCTTGATACCGCCAGTGAGTTAAAAATGCTTGAAGTGATTCGTCGCTTGAATATCGAAAGCCCCCTGAGGATCCTGCCGACTTTTTTAGGGGCGCACACCATCCCGCCGGAATTTAAGGGTCAATCGGATACCTATGTGGACCTGATCATCGAAGAGATGCTCCCCCGGGTCGTCGAAAAAGGGTTGGCCCTTGCCGTGGATGTGTTTTGCGAGAATATCGGGTTTACCCCCTCGCAAACCGAACGTATTTTCACCGCCGCAAAAGCCCACAATCTCCCCATAAAACTCCATGCGGAGCAGCTGTCGGATTCCAAGGGTGCTGTTCTGGCAGCCCGCTACAACGCGCTGAGTGTTGATCATTTAGAGTACCTGGATATCAACGATATACCGGTTCTGGCAAAAAGTGGTTGTGTGGCAGTCTTGTTGCCGGGCGCCTATTATTACCTAAACGAAACCAGAAAGCCCCCCATTGAGGCCCTCCGAAAAGCCGGTATCCCCATGGCGGTCAGCACCGATGCCAACCCCGGCACGAGCCCTGTCCTCTCCATTCGGAGCATCATGAACATGGCATGCGTGCTTTTTCAAATAACACCGTTAGAAGCCCTGGCCGGTGCAACCATTCATGCCGCACGGGCTTTAGGCCTTCAGGATGATATCGGTACATTGGAAAAGGGCAAAGCGGCAGACTTTATTGTTTGGGATATGGAGACACCCGCTGATTTAGCCTACCAAATGGGTGGGAACTTGTTGCGTTATTCGGTTAAGGCCGGTCAAAAAATTCTCTAAATACGTGAATCACTTTTTGAACATCTTCGGCCGTAATGTCCAAATGGGTGACCAGCCGGAATTGATCCTCGCCGCTGATGCAGATCCATTCGGATTGACAATGGGCTTTCAACGCATCGGATTTTCGGGGATCAAGTGAGAAAAAGACCATGTTGGTTTGCACCGTATCCGGGCCGAGTGCAAGTTCGGAAAATTGGGCCAGTCCTTCGGCCAGGATCCGTGCATTTTCATGATCGTTTACCAGCCGATCAATTTTATTTTCAAGGGCATAAATCCCGGCCGCGGCAATAATTCCGGCCTGACGCATCCCGCCACCCACGACTTTTCGCCACCGCCGGGCTTTTTGAATAAACTTGTCGCTTCCGCACAGCACTGAGCCTACCGGCGCCCCTAATCCTTTGGAGAGGCAAAAAGAGATCGAATCAAAATGACGGGTAATATCTGTTACGGAAAGGTTGAGTTTGACGGCGGCGTTGAACACCCGTGCCCCGTCCAGATGAAGCGATAACCCGTGCTGATCGACAAAGGCGCGTACCGTTTCCAGATAACCCATCTCCAGCACCTTGCCATTGTGGGTATTTTCCAGACACAACAACCGGGTCCGGGCAAAGTGGTCGTCTATCGGTTTGACCTTTTCGGCCACCTTATCTAAGTCCAACCGACCGTCTGTTTCAAAGTGGATCGGCTGGGGCTGGATACTCGCCAGAACGGCCCCACCACCCCCTTCGAATTTATACGTATGGGCCTCTTGTCCCACGATATATTCGTCGCCCCGCCGGCAATGGCTAAACAGCGCCAGCAAATTACTCTGGGTGCCTGAAGAGATAAAAATAGCGGCCTCGGTACCGAGGGTGTCTGCGGCCAGCTGTTGCAGCCGATTTACCGTGGGGTCCTCGCCGTAAACGTCATCGCCGACTTCGGCGTCTGCCATGGCAGTTCGCATCGGCTGAGTGGGACGGGTAACCGTGTCGCTTCTAAGGTCGATAATTTTCACTGGGGCAGTTCCCTTTTATCTAAACTTAACCTGATCATTGAAATAGATCAATTTATTCGTGGGCTAATTCCTGAGTTATCTTTATCATTTATTGTAGATCAATCAGGTGGTTCTTTGCAACACCTACCATTTAAAAAAATTGACAAGAACCCGGGGGTCAAGATGGCTGTTTTAAGCTGCCACGCGATGTTTATCATAGGTGGGTTTACGTCCCTTTATCATCAAACGATGTCTGATGTTATTGTAAATTCGGGGGGTTCCTTCTCCATATCGGCTTGGTAAACTGGGCTTTCCCCCGGGAAACGCTCAAAGATGAAACAGCATCCCTGGTGCAAAAGCTGGTGGGCCAACCGCCGGTTGCCATGAGCCTGGTCAAAGATGCGCTGTATGCAGCATCCACGCCCCATGAAGGCAGCAACAGTCTGATGGAAATCCTTTCGGCCAGCGTCAACCATTATACCGAAGACAAAAAAGAAGGACTGGCCGCCTTTCTGGACAAGCGAAAGCCAAATTTCAGCGGCCAATAAATATAGGAGTTTATGCATGACATCAGCAGCATGCGGCATTGCCGCCATGGGTTTTTACCTGCCGGAAAAAGAAGTACCGCTCCTTGCGCTGGCAAAAAAGGCCGGCGTTCCGGACTTTAAAGCAAAGTTTGTCGGCGCCGCAACAGTGAGAGAAGCCGGCGCAGATGAGCTCCCCCGCCAGATGGCCATCAACGCGGCCAAAGCAGCCTTGCGAAATGGTGATATTGATCCTGGAGAAATTAACCTGATCATTTATTGCGGCGCCGGAGTTTCCGATTATATCAGCCCCCCTTCCGCCGGCAGCATTTCGCACGCCATCCGGGCCGACCGAGCCATGGCGTTTGACCTGGTACAAGGGTGCTGTGGCATGCTAACCGGCATGCAGGTTGCCAAAGCCCAGATAGCGCTGAATGAAGGGTGCGCTACGGTGATGCTGGTCACCGGCGACAGATGGAGCCAGTTCACCCAGCATCATGCGGCCGATTCCGTCTTTTTCGGTGACGGCGGCGGCGCAGTTGTACTGAAGAAAGACCATCCTGACCTGCAACCCCTGGCCAGCGAAATCAAAACCAAGGGAGAATATCATCATCTATGGGGCATTCCGGCCGGCGGTCTGCGGCACCCGGCTTCCAGCGACACGCTCAGGCAGGATATGCATTTATACCAGTGCATTGATCCAGAGCGTGCCCATAATGAATTCAAGGAAATTTACATTCCGGTCATGGTGGAGACGGTTCGGCGAGTGATGAAGAAAACCGGCATTACTTCCCGGGACGTGGCTTTTTTCTCGATGGTCAACGCCAATCTGAAAGTCCAGGAACTCCTCCTTGAACAGCTTGACATACCGATGGCACAATCATCCGAAACGTATTTAAAGCGCTTCGGGCATTTCGGTTCCCAGGATATCTTTTTCAATCTTGATCTGGTGGTTCAAGATCAAAAGATCCACAAAGGAGACCATATTGTCATGTTGACCACCGGCATCGGGTTTTCATGGGGCAGTGCGGTCATCAAATACTAACCATGGCCTTGTCTGAATCAATGGGTGGTCGCCGCCTGCAATTGCTTAATCCGCTCTTTAGCAAACTGATACTCAATTCGGTCATCCCGATAAGGCCCCAACGCCTCCTTAGGGTTTTGGGGACATTGTTTCCCATATTGAATTAGACAGATAGCCACAGTGCTTACGGAGCGGCATGAATTTAATCTCCACTGAGATGTCATACAATGGATAGCATCTCCAAGGGTCAGGTCAACGTTATTGGGAAAAATTCCTAATCCATCGAATAAATACTCTATTTCACGGGAAGAGTATCAATTTTGTTAGCAATTTGTTTAATCACTTTCCCCCGGACATTGTTTGTTGGGTAGTGTCAACAATTATGTGTGAAATTATACTCTGCCATATTTTTCATAAATGGCAGGTTGGCGGCAACTTTACCTATGGGTTTCGACCTCCAGTGGATTTCCATCTTTAAACAA
>Ga0056107_100137_pt1 | contig 14099 bp, 19 predicted proteins | sample WorMetcrassitun2_FD_77006 | JGI IMG/M metagenome (GOLD analysis project Ga0056107, IMG submission 77006) | Marine gutless worms symbiont microbial communities from Max Planck institute for Marine Microbiology, Germany - Olavius crassitunicatus.2 ...
CGGTTGCCATACCGCTACATCCTTCGCCTCCATCAGGCTGGATCAGGGACTTGTCAAGCACCGTACACCCACAGTGCTCGGCTCACCCTTAAGAATACGTGCCGTGCCCGGCACACAACAAAGTGGATCACCGGGTAGAGGGGATCATGGCCGAAAAAATCGATCCGGATAAAGTAATCGCAAAAATTCCCAACCATGAGACGATCTTCACGGCAAGCCTGAATGGACGCCCCCTGGAAATGGCGCTACACAATATAGATAATATCGTCTCGTTTCTTGAATCCTATCGACCGATGGCAACGCTGGAAGTGATGAAACATTAACCGGGCGATTCTTCACTCGCTCAACTTACATTTAGTTATTCACGTACAAAAAACACCAGGAACCAGATATGAATATCAAAAAAACATCTGAAAATCCCGACAACATGATTGCCAAATGGTTTGAAGAAGGCGTTCAATCTTTTAAAAAGCCAGATGGTGTCGCCGCGGTAAATGCATTCAATAAAGTCATTGATTTTGACCCGGCATACCGGCATACCGATGGCGATAACCCCTATTTTTATCTTGGCAAGATCATGGAGGTGGAGGGTGATATTGAAAAAGCGCTGGTCATGTATACCCGCGCCCTCGCCGTTGATCAATGGGACGAAGAAAGCCTCATCGGACGGGGGAGTTGCTATACGGTCACGAATCGACATGAAGAAGCCATTACCGACTTCAAACAGGTATTGGCCATCGGCCCCAAATACCGGCGCATACCGGCAGGGGACATTTATTATGTCATTGGCGAGAATTACCGAAAAAATGATAATTGGGACAAAGCGCTAAAGTGGGGCCGAAAAGCCCTGGGCGAAGACCCCCTCAGCGACCGTTTTAAACAATTGGTAAATGAGGCGACCACTCAGACGGGAAAATAGGCCCCCAAAAGAGCAAAAGGCGCCATTCCATTAGAGAATGACGCCTTTCGTTTTTTGGTGCCGAAGGCGAGACTCGAACTCGCACGGATGTACATCCACTAGACCCTGAACCTAGCGCGTCTACCAGTTCCGCCACTTCGGCATTAAAAATATTGCTTTCAGGTTGACGATGTCATAAATACATCTATTTTAGTTGTCAAGATAAAACTGTACTGAAAAAAAAAGAATATTATGCTCTGTTTAGAATCAATCAACAAAATCACAAAGCCGTTTAAAAATGCCGTGATCACCATCGGTAACTTTGATGGGGTTCATATCGGGCATCAAGCCCTCTTTCATGAAGTCATTGAACAGGCGGATGCCATTTCCGGAACCGCCATGGCCATGACCTTTTCCCCTCATCCCAATCGGGTGCTCAGCCAAAACAATCACCCGCCGCTGATCACTTTATATGAGCAAAAAAAGGAGCTGATTGAAAGTACCGGCATTGATGTCCTGATTTGTGTGCCGTTTACCAAGGCATTTGCGGAAATATCCGCCCGGTCGTTTGTGGAAGGCCTTCTGGTCAAACAGATCGGGATGAAAGCCATCGTGGTGGGACGGGATTATTCGTTTGGTCGAAACCGCGAGGGAAATATCGATTTTCTGAAAAAATATGCGCCCGCTTTAGGATATGACGTCATCGTGGCCGGATGGATCCAGGACGCCAAAACCCGTGCCCTGCGCGTTAGCAGCACCCGCATTCGAAAGCTGGTTATGGCAGGAAAAATACGAGAAGCCAGGCAGCTGCTGGGGCGGTCTTACCAAATTCGGGGGGTCGTGGCCAAAGGGCGTGACCGGGGGGGTAAATTATTGGGATTTCCCACGGCAAATATTAATCTTCAGGATGAACTGGCCCCAGACAACGGGGTATATGTTGTCACCGTGACATGGCGCGGGAAAAAATTCATTGGCGTTGCCAACATCGGTTACAGCCCCACATTTGATGATCATCTTTTTACGGTTGAGGTCCATATTCTCGATTTTGATAAAAATATCGTAGACGAAACAATCCAGGTCAACTTTATCGACCGCATTCGGGACGAGATAAAATTTTCCGACATAACCGCCTTGTCTGATCAGATCGAAAAAGATATTAAAGTAGCCCGCAAGATGCGATTATTATAGCGCGCCGGTCAAGGTAAAGAACCACATATGATAAAACCATATCCCATTTTAACCTATCCGGAAAAATTCCTTCAAAAGCCGGTATCCGAAGTTCAAAATATCGACGGGAAATTACAGGAAATCATCGGACGAATGTCTGCCACCATGTACGCAGCCCCCGGCGTCGGTCTGGCCGCGATCCAGGTGGGGGTCAACCTGAAAATGCTGGTGTACGACATAGCGCCCCGCGACGAGGAACACGAACTCCACGTCCTGATCAACCCCCGAATTGTTGAATCAGACGGCACCACCATTTCCGAGGAAGAAGGGTGCCTTTCCGTTCCCGATTTCAGGGCGGACGTGAAACGGGCCGACCGGATTCACATAACGGGTTTTGACGAAAAAGAAAATCAGCTCGATTTCGATGCCGAAGGTTTCCATGCCATTGTTTTACAGCATGAAATCGACCATTTAAACGGCAGATTGTTCATTGATCGGATCAGCTCATTGAAGCGCCGACTGTATAAACGTAAGATTCAAAAACAACTGAGACAAGATGATGACCCCATCGCTTAAACTCGTATTCATGGGAACCCCGGAGTTTTCCGTCCCGTCCCTTACCGCGATTCATCAAAGCCGCCACCGCATCCTAAGGGTTGTCACCCAGCCGGACCGGCCCAAAGGACGGGGACGCCGGGTGACACATTCCCCGGTAAAAAAGACGGCGTTGCAACTCGGTTATGATGTTGCCCAGCCGGCTTCGGCGAAAGGAGATGATTTTCCGTCGGTCTGTTTTGATCCGGGGCCTGATCTGCTCGTGGTGATCGCCTATGGAAATATTTTACCTGAACCGATCCTTACTTGTCTGAGGCTTGGTGTTGTCAATGTACATGCATCCCTGTTGCCACGCAATAGGGGCGCCGCCCCGATTCAATGGGCCATCATCAATGGGGACGATCATACCGGGGTGACGACCATGCAAATGGATGCCGGCATGGATACCGGTGATATGCTTCTGGCGTCCCGCACATTGATCCGATCCGATGACACAGCTACAACCCTGCATGATCGCCTGGCCGAAATGGGGGCAAAACTGATTGTCCGCACCCTGGATCAACTGGCCGTCGAAGGGATTAAGCCGATCCCCCAAGATGATGCCCAGGCCACCGATGCCCCGCCATTGAAAAAAAAGGATGGGAAAATCGACTGGGATCAATCAGCTACGGCCATTGACCGCCGGGTTCGGGGAATGACCCCCTGGCCCGGCACCTATACCTTTATCGGGGATCGACGCTTGAAAGTGTTTCGTATGACTGTAGTCGATGCCGTATCGGGTGCACCGCCGGGAACCGTGATTAAGGGATTCGCCGACGAATTACGGGTGGCCACGGGCAATGGGGTGCTATCACTTTTGGAGCTGCAAGGCGCTTCCGGAAAGCGGCTATCCATTGCTGATTATCTTCGGGGGCATAAAATATCTCCCGGCATGGTTTTTAAATAATGGGCCATGCACCTATCATGACACCTGACCCGATTCGACATACAGCTTTTTTGGTTCTCGACCAGGTGGCGAGTGGCCGTCACACGCTGGATGACGTTATAGATCAAGCCATCCTAACGGCACACATTACCGACCGGCGGGATCGAAATTTCATCTATGCACTGTCCTACGGAACGCTGCGATGGCAAGGACAGTTGGACTGGATCCTTAATCAGGTTTCCAACAGACCGATTGAAGAGATAAACCCAAAAGTCCGAAACATCCTTCGCCTCGGACTGTTTCAGATCCGCTTTATGGATCGCATCCCCACATCCGCCGCGGTCAATACATCGGTCAACCTTTCCAAAACCGTGGTGGGATCAAAAGTTTCCGGCTTTGTCAACGCGGTTCTTAGAAATGCCATCCGGCGCCAGGATACTATCCGTCTTCCCAACATATCCCGTGATCCGGTGGCATCTCTATCCGTACGGATGTCGTTTGCCCCCTGGATGATCAGCCGCTGGATAAAACGGATGGGGGTGGAAGAGACCCTTGCCGGGTGCGAGACTATCAACACCATTGCCCCGTTGACGTTGCGTGCCAACACTCTGAAGACAGATCGACAAGCGCTAATTCACTCACTTAAGGCCGATGGAGAAACGCCCAGCGCCGCGCCGTGTTCCCCGCTGGGAATTCAACTAAAACAGGCAAACCGCACAATTCCGGATTTGGCCGGGTTTCAAACGGGCAGCTTCCAGGTCCAGGACGAAGCCGCCCAATTGGTGACGTTCCTTCTCGATCCCAAGCCCTGCGAAAACATCCTTGATGCCTGTGCGGGGTTAGGCGGCAAAACCGGTCATATTGCCCAACTGATGAACAATACCGGTTGCATTACGGCCGCAGATCATCACCCTGAAAAGCTAAAGCGCCTGTCCAGGGAAATGGGACGGCTCGGCATCACGATTGTTTCTCCTTGCAAGGTCAACCTGAACAAACAATCGGTCGTATCAGCACTCGACTGTTTTGATCGTGTTTTCCTCGATGCCCCTTGCTCGGGCCTGGGCGTGCTCCGCCGTCATCCGGATGCCAAATGGCGCCATTCAGCCGAAACGATTGTAAAGATGGCCGACCGTCAATTTCGAGATGCTTTGCCATCTTGGCGGGCGGGTCAAGCCGGGGGGTATGATGGTTTATTCGGTCTGCTCAACCGAGCCCGAGGAAAATGAGGCGGTAATTTCCCGATTTTTACAACATCATCCTGATTTTTCGGTATCGCCGACGGCCCCATTTTTACCGGACACCGCCCGTCACCTGGCCGGTTCCGATGGTTTCTTCCGATCCAGCATCCATCGCCACCAGATGGATGGTTTTTTTGCCGCACGGCTTATCAAAAAATCCGAATCTTGACACAAGGACCGTTATTTCTGTATGAAATTGGCGACCCTATCCAATTTTAATCATCCTAAGTGAAAGGACCCCCCATGACCCACATCAATTCCGATGTCGTTATTATCGGCGCCGGCCCTTCCGGCACCAGTGCGGCCGCAATAATCCACCAGGCCGGATTTAAAGTCACCGTTATCGAAAAAGAACAATTCCCCCGATTTGTTATCGGCGAAAGCCTCCTTCCCCGCTGCATGGATCTGCTATCTGAAGCCGGATTAATTAACGCGGTAAAGGCTCGCAATTACATGGTAAAACCGGGGGCAATATTTTTAAGCAATGACCGTCGGAGCGATTTTGATTTTGCCAACCAGTTTACCAAGGGGTGGGGCCATACATGGCAGGTCCCCGGGATGATTTTGATCAAACCCTTTCTACGGCAATCGAAAAGATGGGGGTGGAGATTTACTGGCGCCACACGGTTACAAAAGTCGACTGCGACAAAGATGCATCGGTCATCAAGGCCACCGATCCCAAGGGAAATGCCCGCACGGTTTCCGCCCGGTTTGTTTTAGACGCCAGCGGCTTTGGCCGGGTTCTGCCCCGATTACTGGACCTGGACCTTCCATCCGCCCTGCCTCGCCGCGATTCGGTATTCGCCCATTTTACCGGTGACCATCGGCCCGAAGGCAGTGAAGCCGGAAAAATCTGGATCTGCATGCTGCCCCAAAACGCATGGCTCTGGATCATCCCCTTCAGCAATGGCAACACCTCGGTTGGTGTGGTGGGCACACCGGATTTTATTGATGGACATGATGGCGATCTGGATGCCCAATTGTCCGCCATCATCAACCTGAGTAAACCAGCCGCAGACCGCCTGGTTGACCGAAAAACCGTGTTTCCGGCCATGCGAATCGACGGGTATTCCATCTCCGTCAAAACATTGTACGGCGACGGATACGCCCTGACCGGTAACGCCACGGAGTTCCTCGATCCGGTCTTTTCCTCGGGTGTAACCCTGGCACTGGAATCGGCCAACCGGGCCGCCAATACCCTGATCCGCCAGTTAAACGGCGAACCGGTCGATTGGAAGGTCGATTACGCCGACTATATCGGCCATGGCGTTGAGGTATTTCGAACCTATGTCAATGCCTGGTATGACGGCCGTTTACCGACCATTTTTTTTGGTAAACAATCGACCCCTGAGATCCGCAGCCAGATCTGCTCAGTTCTGGCCGGTTACGTCTGGGATATGGATAATCCCTATGTGAGTCAGCATCAAAAAGCGGTAGAAAAGTTAGCCGCGCTTTGCGAAATGCGGTCTAAAAAATGACCCGTTCCTCTGATTTTAATTTTGATACCATTATCAACCGGCAAGGTACCGCATCGGCCAAATGGGACCGCTATGGGACACCTGATATCCTTCCCATGTGGCTGGCGGATATGGATTTTGAATCACCCCCCGAGGTCATGGCCGCGCTTCATCAAAGGGTGGACCACGGGGTGTTCGGCTATTCCCGGCCGTCCGATGATCTGGTCGACACTGTCTTGACAAGGCTCAAACACCAATACCGATGGATCGTTAAAAAAGACTCGCTGGTATGGCTTCCCGGGCTCGTAACCGGTATCAACGTCTCCTGCCGGGCAGTGGGCCAGCAAGGTGATAACGTTCTTACAACCGTCCCTGTGTATCCACCGTTTCTATCGGCTCCCAGCCTGAGTGGTCGCACATTGACCACCGCCCGGCTGGCGGATAAGCAAAAAAGATGGGAAATCGATTTTGACCGGTTGGAAGGCGCGGTAACCGCCCGGACACGGCTATTCATTTTATGCAATCCCCACAACCCAACCGGCCGTGTGTTTTCAAAAGGCGAACTCTTACAACTCGTGGCATTTTGCGAAACGCACAACCTCATCATCTGTTCCGATGAGATTCACTGTGACCTGATCTTCGACACAGACACAGACACGGGCCGGCCCCATATCCCCATCGCTGCTTTAGGCCCTGATGTGTCGAACCAAACCATCACCCTCATGGCCCCTAGCAAGACGTTCAATATCGCCGGACTGGGTTGTTCTTTTGCCATAATTGAAAATCCAGCCCTTCGAAAACAGTTCAAGGCAGCCATGGCGGGAATTGTTCCGGATGTCAACGCACTGGCATTTACCGCAACCGCAGCCGCTTATCGCCATGGTGACCGCTGGCTCCGTGCCATGATAGATTACCTGCGAGAAAACCGGGATATGGTCACCCGGGCGATTAACGCCATGCCGGGGCTGGCCATGCATCAGATCGAAGCCACCTATCTGGCGTGGATCGACACACGATCGGCCCACTTGGGAAATCCAGCCGAATTTTTTGAAAAAGCGGGGGTCGGCTTAAACAACGGGATAGATTTTGACGGTTCCGGTTTCGTCCGGCTAAATTTCGGGTGCCCCCGGGCCACGCTTGAAACCGGTTTAAGCCGAATGGCAGAGGCGATGGCATCGAGAAAAGAGGGATAACCCAATGAATTCATTTACACTGAACGAAACCGCCCTTGATCAACCCGAAGTATCGGCGCGCCTTTTCCATCCCCGAAAAGAAGGGGTAATCTCGTCTTCCGCTCCCGGCCTTGATATCATGATTCCCGTCGCTGACGGCGTGGAAGTGGGCAGCCGGTTTCATATGGCCAAACCTGAGATGCCGATCATTCTCTTTTTCCACGGAAACGGGGAAATTGTATCGGATTACGACGATATAGGGCCTGTTTACAACACACTGGGGATTGGCTTCATACCGGTGGATTATCGGGGGTATGGCCGATCTACCGGTATACCGTCCGTGTCGGTCATGATGAAAGATTGCCATGTCATCTTTGATTTTACAAAGGATTGGCTGGCCACCCACCACTTCACCGGTCCCTTGATTCTCATGGGCAGATCCCTGGGAAGTGCATCGGCATTAGCGCTTGCAAGCGCTTATCAAAAACAGTGTGATGGACTCATCATCGAAAGTGGCTTTGCTTATGCGGCCCCCCTGCTTCGGTTATTGGGCATCAACCCGGACGCCATCGGGTTTAAGGAAGAAGAAGGCTTTAGAAATATCGATAAAATAGCCGCCTTTGAAAAACCAACCCGGATTATCCATGCTGAGAACGACCACATCATCCCCTTTTCCGACGGGCAAGCGCTATATGAGGCTTCACCTGCGACCGACAAACAGTTGATAAAAATTCCCGGCGCCAATCACAATGATATTTTTTTCGCGGGCGGGAGAAATACTTTTCGGCGATTCAGGATTTTATTGCCTGAGTGTTTGTGGGAAAAAGGTTTGTGGAAAAAGGGTTCGCGCAAAAATGAATTCACATTTTCACGCGTTGAGACATTGGCATGGATGACGTATGATGACCGTTCTTTTTTTCCGGTTGTCCAGGCGGCATCAGGGCCAAACCACCATTGAGCGCTACAATACAGCTAAGAAATAGCTTGACCCGATAACCTCCAAATGGTATCCGGGACAAGCTTGATGTGTTTCGAGCTGATTTCTTGGGTTTCATCGACAAGCTACCATTCCCAATAGAAAAAGTATTACGTAGGTCGAATGGACATCCTCCAACAGGCCAACATTAATTCGTACAACATCACTGATTGCTGAAGAGGCTATCTCTCATGCCGAAAGAGAATAAATCGACAAACGAATATAATACACCGCCCCCCAACCAGAACAAGGCAAAATTTGAAATCTGGGGTGAGGAGATGATTGAAAAAAAAGTAAAGCTAAGCGGTAACAGCGGCAGGGTTTACCTTCCGCCGAACTGGGTCGGTCATGATGTAAAAATCATTCGGATTGATTAATCCACCCACAAATTACAAGCGGGTGGTTACTTCCCAACAAAGGGTAATGGGCACGAGAGGGAAAAATCGTGGATAAATTACACATCAGAGAATTATCGGTCAAAGATGCGTCTGCCATTCAGCAGATTTATGGAGATATCATTCAAAAACCTGCCGGTGATGATTTCAACAAAATTATTGAAGAGCTTGCCAGCCGCAAAGAAGATGCGTGTGTGGTCGCAGAACGAGACGGCCAGGTGGTGGGGTTTATGATCAGCTATATCCTCACCATGGGATTCGGAATTTCAAAAAGTGCCTGGATCGCCACCCTCGGCGTCGATCCGAAGTTCATGGGCCAGGGAATCGGCGAATTGATGGCCAAGGAAATTTTTCGTTGTTATAAGGCCCAGGGTATCAAAAATGTGTATACATCGGTCCGCTGGAATTCAACCGATCTGTTGTCATTTTTCAAAACGATGGATTTTGACCGAAGTGACTTCATCAACCTTCGTAAGGTAATCGAATAGCCCGATATCTGACGCCAGACACCTGACATCTCTGGCATCTGGCATTCGACATCCAGTATCCGGCATCGTTAGGCCCCCCTTAACTTTTCTTCCCATTCGAAATCTTTCCCGGTCACCCGGTCTTCCATGCGTTGGATGCGGCGGTCAAGGTTCTCATACCGGCGCCGGAGTCTGCGCTTTGACCGGTGCCTGGAGTCCACATAGCTATCATAAAAATCCCGCTCAGCCTCGTTTTCAAACGGGCGGATCGGTTCGGGTTTCATTACCAGTGCCGCCACGATATAGATTCCGATCATCGGCCAGATCCCGGTAATCATGAACACGGCCACCACGATAAACCGGATCCAGAATACACTGAAATCGAAATATTCGCCCAATCCGCGACACACGCCAAGCAAGATTCCGCTCCGGGAACGGTACCATCCTCGTTTTTTGGGGTATCGTTTCATCTGTCTTTTCCTTTTTCTTTTTGGTCCATCAAAATCGTCTCCAGGGATTCGACTCTTTTCTCCATACGAGACAGTCCCTGAAAAATTTTCTGCATCATCTTTGCCTCTTCAGCCGCATCCTTCCGGCTTTGCCGGGATATCCCGCCATGGCGGCTTTTAATCATCGCGAGAATCGTGCCGGCGATGATCGTAAGAGCAAGAATCAAACTTCCGAAAACAATGCCGACGATGAAAACCGGTGTCATTTTTAGCTATTCTCCTTTTTGTCCACATCTTTTTTTTTATTCAACTTCAACGTGTCCAGTTCGGTTTCGATTTCATCGTCGTACAATTTTTCGAACGCTTCTTCAAGGGTAGGTTTCCGGCCGTAGTTAATCAGGTCGGCTTCGGCCTCCATCCGTTCGATGCGATTTTCAAAATCATCGAATTTGGCCATGCTTTCATAGCTGTCTACCCGACGGATTTCCGTGTGTGCCTTATGCTTATTTTGGGCCCGGATATGGCGCTGTGCCAGTACCCGCTGCTTCTCCCTTGCATGGGTCAGCTTTTCTTCAAGCTGGCGAATATCATCCTGATACTGGTTAACCAGGGCCTGATGATCGATCCCTTCCGTCTCCAGGCGCTGGATCATACGGGTAAAGTGACGTTTTTCCTGGAGTGCCTCCCGGGCCAAATCATCCCGTTCTTTTTCGACGGCCCGACTTGCCCGCTCATTCCACAGCGTTTCACGCGAAAGCGCTTCATCGATTTTACGCTGAATTTTTTTCCGATTGGCCATGACCCCTGCACAGGCAGCCTTCAGATCGATCAGGGTATCTTCCATCTCGCGAATCATCAGGCGTATCAGCTTCTCGGGGTCCTCGGCCCGATCCAGCATGGCATTGATATTCGAACTGATAATGTCTCTAAACCTTGTAAAAACACCCATGGTCTGTCCTCCATATGGTAACGGGTTATTTCAATTTCTGATGTATGATGAGCACATTCTGTGCCAAGCACACTGGACAGGTATCAACCTTCTGATTAGACAGGTGATATGCATAATTCAAGGCGGGTTGACCGGACGACACGAATATGGTAAATTATACCATATTCATGTCATTTCTGCTATTAATAGGTTATTTCAGTCCATGGACATAGAAAACACGGAGACTCATCCCCCCGTCATTTCGACTGGGATCACCACGGAAGCAATCGGTCAATCAGACGCCTTTCTTGAATTTCAGGAACGGATTGCCAAAGTCGCACCCATCGATCGACCGGTATTGCTCATGGGTGAGCGGGGTACGGGAAAAGAATTGGCCGCCACCCGCCTGCATTACCTGTCCAACCGGTGGGAAGGACCCCGGATCACCCTCAATTGTGCGACACTGCCCCCTTCCCTGATGGAAACAGAACTATTCGGCCATGAAAAAGGTGCGTTCACCGGTGCTATCCAGCGGCGCCGGGGTCGATTTGAAATGGCCGACAGCGGCACACTGTTTCTTGATGAAATCGGCAGTATTCCCATGGAAGCCCAGGAAAAGATTCTAAGGGTCGTGGAATACGGCGAGTTCGAACGGGTCGGCGGGACTCGAGCGGTAGAGGTGAATGTGCGGGTAATCGGTGCGGCCAACGCGGATTTACCGGCGCTGGCCAGGGAGAATCGATTTAAACAGGATCTGCTGGACCGGCTTTCATTTGAGGTATTATTTCTTCCCCCGCTTCGGGAAAGAACTGGCGATATCCTTCTTCTTACCAATCACTTTGCCCGCCGCATGGCCTACGAAATGGGGATAGACGACATGCCCTCTTTCAGCATTGATGCGGCCGATACCCTTGAAACGTATATCTGGCCAGGAAACATTCGGGAATTGAAGAATGTAGTGGAACGGGCGGTGTACCGATCGGCATCCCCTCGCATCGAATCCATCAATATAGACCCGTTTCAATCACCCTACCCAATCGAAAATCCAAGTCTAACCGAGCCTGAACCAACGAAAGAAGAAACGCCTATCAAAGAATCGAAGACACTCGGCCATACCCGCCTGCCGCTGAAAGAGGCGGTAAAAAGCCTTGAGATTGGTATGATCAAACGTGCGCTGAAAAACGCCCGCTACCATCAGAAAAAGGCCGCCAACCGCCTGGGATTAACCTATGACCAGTTTCGTGGCCTGCTCCGCAAATACGAGATGGAGATACCGACTCGCTGAAGCGAAAATCGATATCGTTAAATATGGCCTGAAAAGGCGGGGTCGTTCAGAATTTCCCGCAATTGGTCAAGGTCCATATTGCCACCACTTAATACGAGCACGACCTTTTTCCCGGCCAGTTGGTTTCGATGTTGCATGGCTGCGGCCAGGGCGATCGCGCCGGCCCCTTCGGCGACATTGTGGGTATGCTGGAGCAGCAGCACAATGGCTTTTTTAATATCCGCATCGTCCACGAGGATAAAATGGTCCAGATATTTTTGCATAATCCGCTGTGTATTTGCAAAAGGAATCCGGGTCGCGACACCTTCGGCAAAGGTCTTCATCTGGGCGGTTACCATTTCTCCTGATTGCCAGCTCTTCTGCATGGCCGGTGCCTGGGACGACTGGGCGGCAATCACCTCAATTCGGGGATTAATGCTCTTGGCCACAATAGATGTTCCGCACACCCCGCTGCCAGCGCCCACCGGGACGATGATCGTATCCACATCAGGGAGGTCTTCGATAATTTCAAGGGCGTAAGTGCCGACGCCACTGATAAGGGGATCATCCGTCGGACCCACAAAGTATCCCCCCTCTGCTTCCGCTTTTGCCATGATCCACTCCCGGGCCGTATCAAAATCCGGACCATGCGTGATGACTTCACCGCCCAGCCCCTTCATGCGGCAACTTTTCCCGGGTTGGCCCCTTCGGGAACCGCGATGGTGGCCTGAATACCATAAGCCCGTGCCGCATAGGCGATGCTCTGCCCATGGTTACCGGTAGAGGCGGTAAACAGGCCCGCCTGGCGCTGCGAAGTGCTAAGCGTGGCAGCCAAATTTAAACCACCCCGGACCTTGAACGCGCCCACCGGCTGATGGTTTTCATGTTTAACCCAAATTTTCGCACCGAGCAAATCGCTAAGGGTTGGATAATGATACAATGGCGTGGACTTTAAATAACGGTACACATGGGGTCGCGCGGCGATGACATCTTGTAATGTCGGTATATGGTTGCTCATTTCAGTCCTCCATCGAGATATATTTTAACAATACACTTTTTGCCCAATTTTGATTCCTGCCTGGTGTTGAATTTATCAGCTTTTATCTGAAGTAGCCCGCACGGGCAGTGGCACCGATAAAATTGAGGATCAGCTGCCCCGCCGTTAGAGAAGATATGCCATTGAGGTCCTTCTTTGGTGTGATTTCAACGATGTCCATACCCAACAATCGCCCCTTCTGCACGAGGCCATGGATCAGCCTTCGCACGTGGTGAAACAACAAACCACCCGCGGCTGGCGCGGCAACGGCTGGCATTACCGTCGGGTCAAGCCCGTCGGCGTCGATGGTAAGGTAGTAGCGCTCATTGGCCGGAATCCGGGCGAGAACGAAATCCATCCCTTTTTCGTGGACTTCATAGGCGGTGATGATCTCCGCCCCATAGGCAAGCGCGGCCTTAACTTCCTGTGCACGAGCACTGCCTTGGCCCCGCATCCCGATTTGAAAGATGCGGTCGATATGGGAAAGTTCGGAAGCCCGGCGGATAGGGCTGCTGTATCCTTCGCGAACGCCATTGACCTCGTCGCGCCAATCAATGTGTGCATCTATGTGAACAAGTGTTATAGGCCCGCAACCATCGAATGCGCGAAATACTGGTATGGGAACGCCATGATCACCGCCAATGATAATCGGGAGAGCGTTCCGGTCCAAGATAGTCTTCACTGCTGTTTCGGCGATGCGATAGTGCCCCTTGATACTAGCAGGATCTCCGGGCACATCTCCACAGCCGACGACTCGAACGTCGCATCCATTGAATAACGGCCCTCCCAGATCAAAATCCCAATGTTCCAAGCCAAGGCTAAGCCGAGCAGATTCATGGCGCACAGCTGAAGGCGCGTTCGTCTGATCATTATTGACTTCGCCCATCTTGTATGGATCACCGTAAGGGATCCCGAGGATAGCAATATCGGCCTCTAAGGAATCAAGCTTAGTGCAAAGAGGAAAGCCTAAGAATGTATTAGATGCGAGTCGTGGTGGAATTGTCAATGACATTGGTTTTTCTATCTCTCTATGCATTCAGAAATCTTGTATGATTAATACGGTAGTGTAATTTATTTTGTGTGAAATTGATAAAGCTCGAAAAAAAGGCGCTTTCCCTTTATAAGGGTGTCGACGAAAACATCCACAAAGAAAGGAGAAGCGCCAATGAAGA
>Ga0056107_100138_pt1 | contig 14031 bp, 12 predicted proteins | sample WorMetcrassitun2_FD_77006 | JGI IMG/M metagenome (GOLD analysis project Ga0056107, IMG submission 77006) | Marine gutless worms symbiont microbial communities from Max Planck institute for Marine Microbiology, Germany - Olavius crassitunicatus.2 ...
GCGCTTCTCCTTTCTTTGTGGATGTTTTCGTCGACACCCTTATAAAGGGAAAGCGCCTTTTTTTCGAGCTTTATCAATTTCACACAAAATAAATTACACTACCCGAAACATCCGGATATCAAAGCCAAGATTATCCGTGATTCCACAGGTATCATCACGGCCAAGCTCCTGGCGGAAAAGGACAATCCCCGTGCGGACCTTATTTGGGGGCTTTCGGCCACCAGCCTGCTGGTCTGTGATCAGGTCGGTATGCTCACCGGGTACAGCCCTAAAGGGGTTGAAAATCTCAAACCCGGATTCTTTGACCCGAAAAACAAGCAAACCCACTGGACCGGTCTTAAAGCTTATATGACCGGGATCGTGGGTAACACCATCCAAATGAAGGCCAAGGGCCTTAAGCTACCACAATCTTACGCCGACCTGCTGGACCCCATGTACAAGGGGCACCTGGTTATGCCGAACCCGGCCTCATCGGGGACCGGCTTTTTAACCGTATCGGCAATTCTCCAGATTATGGGCGAAGAAAAAGGCTGGGCCTACCTGGATAAACTCCATGAAAATATCGCCGTTTACACCCATTCGGGATCAAAACCGGCTAAGATGGCCGGCAAGGGAGAATACCCCATCGGCATCTCGTTTGCTTATCGTGGTTTTAAGCAAAAAAGCAAGGGTGAGCCTGTCGTGGTGGCATTTCCCAAGGAAAAATCAGGATGGGAAGTGGAGGCCAACGGCCTGATCAAAAAGCCGAAGATTAATCCGGCGGCCAAAGTATTTCTCGACTGGGCCATCAGTGACGATCTATTTAAGCTATATGCCAATGTGTACCCCATCATCGGGTCCAAGGTGGTACCGGTAACAGTTCCCGATGGATACCCGGCAGATCCGGCCACGCAGCTGATCGATAATGACTTTGACTGGGCTGCCCGAAATCGTTCTGCGATTTTGAAGGAATGGACAAACCGCTACGATAGCAAGAGTCTGCCCAAGAAAAAATAAATCAAGAAAAATAAAGCCGACTGATTGAATTATCGGTCATCATTTTTCCCGGCGCACCCTTTTGGGCGCGCCGGTAATTTTTTATAAGGAGTCGTTCCCATGCCTCCGGAGCCAGCCCAAGAAATCGGTGGTGATACCTTTCTGGAAGTCCGAAACGTAACCAAAACATTCGGACGTTTCGTTGCCTTGGAAGATGTTTCCATAGAAGTATATCCCGGAGAACTGGTCTGTATCCTCGGTCCTAGCGGATGCGGGAAAACGACCTTGTTGCGTGTTATCGCCGGTTTGGAAGAACAAAATGTGGGGCAGGTCATTTTACAGGGAAAGGATATTTCCCGAATGCCCACCTCCCAGAGAGGGTGTGGTATTGTGTTTCAATCTTATGCCCTCTTTCCTAATATTACCGCCGCCCAGAATGTCTCTTACGGCCTCAAGGGGTCGGCCTATAAAAAAGAATATAAAATCGCGCGAACCCAGGAAATGTTAGATCTCGTTGATCTGGGAGAAATCGGGAAAAAATATCCGGCCCAACTATCCGGCGGGCAACAGCAACGGGTAGCCCTGGCACGAGCCCTGGCGCCAAAACCGTCCATGCTGCTTCTCGATGAACCGTTGTCCGCCCTGGATGCACAGGTGCGGGTTTACCTGCGAAGTGAAATCCGAGACCTTCAGCAACGCCTCGGGATCACCGCGATCATGGTCACCCACGACCAGGAGGAGGCCCTGACCATGGCCGACCGCATCATTCTTATGGATGAGGGCAAAATTATCCAGTGCGACTCCCCCCAGTCCATCTATCATACGCCCAACGATACATTCGTCGCCGGGTTTATCGGCGTAATGAATTTTCTGGATGGCTGGAAAGTGTGCGACGATAACAGCCTGTGTTTCGGAAAGCATACCCTCAAAGTAAAAAATGGCACCGCCAAAAACCTCCAGGGCAAGAAAGCGACGGTCACGGTTCGTCCCGAAGACATCCGCGTTCTGGAAGAAAATAAAGCAGGCGAAAACATCCTGGCAACCATTGTTGAAAAAATCGAGTTTCGCGGCTCATCTTACCGGCTATATCTTCGTTTGCAGGTCAACGACGACACGTTGGAAGCGCCCTTGATTGAAGCCGACTTACCCGCGGAGAAAATTGAACGACTGGAAATAAAGAAAAAAGGCCTTTTGTCGATTTATTGTCCGCCGGAACGCCTGTTGGTATTCCAACAAAAGAACGGTTAGGGTCTTAACCATACCATTCATTCAGGATCAAATTTGACAAACGATAACCTATGCTGACATCAGCTATTTTAAACGAAGAAGAAAATATTCAGAAATCGGGCGCAGCCTTTGATCCCCAAACGGTGGTATCAGACAAGGTCAGGCAAAAAACCAGCCCGGAAAACTGGCTGAAACGGACATTGATTTTTTTAGTGATCATCTGGATGTCCGTCGCCGTCCTGTTTCCCGTTTATCAGCTCATCGATCGCAGTATGCATGCCGACGTGCTGGTATCCATTTGGGGGAGTACCGATGTGCGTATTGGGGGACGACGGGTGTATATTGACGATGAAACCCGGCGTTTTTATATCGATAAAAAAGAACTTCCCCTGACAAACGGAGTCGTCACCCACGAGGGACTGACGGTCCATATCAGGGATGAAAAGATAACCAAGGTGTCATGCATACAAGTGATGCATTACGCCGATCCGGTGCCGGTAAAAGAAGTTACCGCCACGGTTGACGGCGATCATTATATGATTGACGGCATCCCGCTGGAAGGAGACGCGTATAGCGGCCAGGTTCGCAGGTGGATCGGGCTGAGCAACTTTATCAACTATTTCTCCAATCGAGCCCTTTACTATTCGAGCTACAATAGTCTGTTCGTCTCCGTTGTTACCACCTTTATCGCCGTCATTTTAGCCCTGGTCTACGCATATGCGGTCACGCGGGCAATGATTCCGGGAAAAGCATTTTTCCGCATTGTGGCGATGCTACCCCTGTACGCCCCGACCATGCTGTACGGCCTGTCGCTGGTTTATATGTTCGGCAACAAAGGGATTATCACCACCGGGTTTTTCGGAAACTTGCCGTGGCTGAAATGGGATATCGGGCTATACGGGCCGGTGGGCATTATCATTGCAGAGGCGGTCTTTACCTTTCCGGCAGCCTACATGATCCTGATGGTTTCGCTTCTAAATACCGATGCCCGGCTGTATGAGGCGGCCATCAGCCTGAGGGCCAAACGGATGCGGATCTTTTTTACGGTAACGCTGCCCGGGATTAAATTTGGCCTGGTCAGTGCTATTTTCGTCTGTTTTACCCTCTGTTTTACCGACTTTGGCGCCCCCAAGGTGGTCGGCGGCAACTATAATATCCTGGCCGTTGATATTTACAAACAGGTGATCGGCCAACAGAATTTCGGCATGGGCGCCACGATCAGCATCATTTTGTTGATCCCGGCGATCATCTCCTTTATCGCCGATCGCATTGTGCAGCGCCGGCAGATAGTCGGCATGACCGCCCGTAGCGTGCCGTTTACACCCAAGCGAAAATGGGGAACGGACACGGTGATGTTTGCCATCGCTTCCCTGATTGCCGGGTTTATTCTCACCATGTTTCTTGCCGGCGGATTCGGCTCGCTGGTCAAAATGTGGCCCTATGATTTCTCCCTGGGCTTGTGGCACTATTCATTCGAGGACGTGGGCGGTGGCGGATATCGATCCTTTTGGGACAGCATTCGCATGGCGGCCTATACGGCCATTATCGGAACAACGGTCACATTTGGATCCGCATACCTCATTGAAAAAACGCGCCGTATGGCTATCCTGCGAATGGCTTCCTATTTTTTGTCCATCATCCCCCTGGCGCTGCCCGGCCTGGTGATCGGTATCGCCTACATTTTCTTTTTTAACACCACGCACTTCGAAATCCCTTTTTTGGACATATCTTTCTCAAACCCGTTACAGTCCCTGTACGGAACGCTATGGATCATGGTCATTGCCAATATCATTCACTTTTATACGGTTAGTTTCTTAACGGCCACCTCAGCCCTGAGACAGCTTGACAAGGAATTTGAAACCGTTTCCGAGTCCATGTCGGTTCCTTTTTATAGAACGTTTTTTCGGGTAACGGTTCCCGTATGTTTTCCGGCCATTCTTGAAATCTCCATGTATTATTTTGTCAGCTCCATGGCAACGGTGTCCGCGGTTATTTTCCTGTACTCTTCAGATACCGCGGTGGCATCCGTGGCCGTGGTCAATATGGATGATGCCGGGGATCAGGCACCCGCTGCCGCCATGTGCATGCTGATTGTCTTTGCAAACATTGTCGTTCGAAGTGTCGGCGAAGGAATCAACGTTTTCTTTAAAAAGGCAACAGCGGCCTGGCGAACAAAGTAAAGGGAAAAGCCATCGAACCGATCATTTTCATATTGCTGGGTGCGGGCGCTTATGTCGGCTGGAATATCGGTGCCAATGATACGGCCAATTGTATTGGTACATCTGTCGGTTGCGGGCTTATTTCATTTAAACAGGCGGTTATCCTGGTGACCGTATTTTCATTTATAGGTGCCATGCTCCAGGGCGGGGAGGTCATGAAAACCATCGGGAAGGGGATTGTCCGGCAAGACCTGGATTATACCGCTGTTTTGATCGCCCTGGTCTGCTCCGGTTTTTTTGTCACCCTGGCTACGTTTTACCGCATTCCAACGTCAACGTCCCAGGCCATCGTCGGCGGCGTTCTCGGCATCGGCCTTGCCGTTCGAGCCGAAATCGACTATTCTAAACTGATCACCATCGCAGAAAGCTGGCTGATCTGCCCCATCCTGGTCATGACCCTGTCATTTTGCCTATATCATCTATTAAACTTTATTTTGAGGCGCATCCGGTTAAGCCAGCTGCTCGTTCAAAATGCCCTGGGGTGGCTGGCTGTTTTATCCGCCTGCTACGTGGCGTATTCGATGGGGGCTAACAACGCGGGCAATGCCGTCGGCCCCATTGCCAATCTGGGTATTTTCCCGCCCAAGTTTCTTTTGGCCATCGGGGGGATTGCCATCGGCATCGGGGCCATCACCTACGGGAAAAAAGTCGCCGATACCGTGGGAAAAGGAATTACCCCCCTGGATATTCCGGGGGCCTTTATCGCCCAGCTCTCCTCAGCATTTGGTATGCATCTGTTCTCCATGTACGGCATTCCGGTATCGACCTCCTCGGCTATTGTGGGCGCAGTGGTAGGGGTTGGGCTGGTGAGAGGGGCCAAGTCTATCAGTAAAAAACAATATTCACGATTCTGGCCGGATGGGTATTGACCCCGACCCTGGCGGCAACCACCTCTTTTTTGGTTTATCGGGCCTGAAAATATTGCTATAATTCGGTTTGTCTGATATTTTTATGTTTCATCATATGAATTACACACCGGGATAGATGTATCCCATAGTTAAAGCGTGTTCATTTTATCGTTAATTTACGACGAGGGACCTCAATGGTTTTTTTTAAAAAAGAAAAAGAAGTCATCAAACTCATTGAAAATCATGCCAACAAGGTAGAGGAGTGCCTCACCGTAGCGGTCAAAACCATTACAGCATACCTCGAAGATAACATCCCCGAGGCAAAAGAACTTGCCCGTCAGACGGATCATATCGAAACCGAGGCCGACCTTGTACGCCATGCAATCCGAGATAAATTGTATTTAGGCGCCTATATGCCGCTTCTGCGTGAAGATATTTACAAGCTGGTGGAAGGCCTGGATGTTGTGGCAAATTCCGCGGAAAAAAGCTGTGATTTTTTCCTCAATCAACGCCCACTGGTTCCAGATGATTGTAAAGCGGACTTTCTGAATATCACCCAGGTATCCATGGGCGTGGGGGAATCCCTCAAATATGCCGTCCTGTGCTATATTAAGGGTGTCTGCCCCATCGAGGTATCCCGCAGCCATGTCAAAGACATCGGGCTGATGGAATCCAAGGTAGACAGCCTGGAATGGGATCTAACCAAGAAAATTTTCACCAGCAAAATAGATTTTTCCCGAAAACTCCACCTTCGCCACTGCCTGGGCCACATCGTAAGTGTTTCCGATCATGCCGACGAATCAGCCGGTCAACTGGAACTGGTCACCTTAAAAGCGATGATATAAACTCACCACCGCTCATCTGTTTCAAGCGCCTGACAACATGCCAGATGGGCGATATCCATTCCACCACGACGCACTTAACATTTCCCGTTCCCTCTTTAATTCCTTTCATCATTCAATCGGCATCTGAAACCCGACCGGGTCATTAATGTGCTGTTTCCAATCGGCATATATGATATTTTTTCATATAAAACATGATTTTTATTCGTTTGACTTATAGTCGATTGCTTCTTAATAAATCGTTTACATAAGTTGCAAAACTCATGGGATAAATTAACCGGTACTAAACCATGTTGGAGGAAAAAAATGGACCGAGACCCATTGATTCGAAGAAAAACGTCAATTTCATACAAAACCGAAGAAAAAACCGTGATGCGCGGTTACAATTTAAGCGATCTGGCCGAGGAGGGCTATTCTTTTTACGATGCTATGTTTGTGTTGTTTCAAAACCGCATCCCCGCCGATGAAGAAGAAAAAATGTTGAAATACGAAATGGGGGTATTTTTGGAACACTCGATGTCCCCATCCGCTGTCGGGGCCATCGGGGTCAGTGCCGGGCGGCCCAATTTACCCGTTTGCGTGGCGGCAGCGGTATCTACTTTTGGTGGTGTCCACGGACCCGGTGCCGCCCACGGCTATATGCTTAACAAATATATAGAGCGAGCCGAAAAAGAGGGAAAAACGGTGGACGAAATGGCCAAAATCCTAGTGGATGAGTATATGGATGCCAAAAAACCGGTGATGGGAATGGGCCAGCCCCAGCATATCGACAGTGATCCCCGAGCCGAGCCGATCCACCTAAAACAGGAAGAGTTGGAATTAGAGGGCGTTTATCTGGAATTCCAGCAGGCCGTTGAAAAATATTTTCACGCCCGCCGAAAAGCAGATGGCCGCTCTTATGTGGGGGTTAATGTGGTCGGGTCGGGGAATACCGCCTTAATGGAGATCGGGTTTTCGCCCAATGCCGGTTGGTGTATCGGCAGTGTCGTGCGGGGATTCAGTTGTGCCGCCCATGCCCTTTTCAACATGAAAAAGGGGCGGGCATGGGGAGCATCACGGAACGAACCGATGGTCCAGATGATCGATCTCTCCATGATTAAATATATCGGCCCCGAAGACCGCGTTGTTCCCAAACAGGCGGAAAGACAAGCCTACGCTAAAAAGCAAAAAGAAGAAGGGGAATACAAAAAATGGGTTATCTAAATAAGGAAAAAACCGAAAAGTTGAACCAAACCAAACGAGACCGCGGCATTGGCAATTTGGGTAGCCCCAAAAACCCGTTTGATTACTACGCCCGTGAATACGGAACCGTGCCAAAAGATACTAACCGCGCACCATTTCAATGGGTATCCGAAGTGGCCTATAAAAATGTTCACCGCATCGTAACAAGGGGATACGATACCACCGAGTTGATGGAAGAGGGATATGGGGTGATCGAAGTCCTTTTTGTCGATTATCAGGCCCGAATTCCGACCATTGAAGAAGAAAAAATGCTCAATTATGTCATGATCATGGCATTGGAGGATGGGATCTCTTCACCTGCGGCCATCTCCCGGCTCGTTGCCCGGTCCAAAACTTTTTTAACTCAGGCCTGCGGGGCATCCATCATGGCGTTCGGCCATGCCTACGGCGCTTACTCTGCCTTTGGAAACCGCCTGGAGGATTACCTTAAAAAAACAGGGGAAGGTAAACTGACTCTAGAACAGGCCGCAGAGCTTTTGATAATTGAAAACAAAGATGATGAAGCGCTGGGTGTATCGGACCTGATGCTCATGGACCCGGCAGCCAAGCGGATGCTTGCCCGGGCCAAAAAGCTCGGGGTTGACGGAAAATACATCGCGTTTACCGAAAAAATCGTTGAAGCAGCCCAAGCGGGCTCTCCAGAATCGGTTGATCTCGACATGCTCGGTGCCACCGGTGCCGTCATGCTTGATTTGGGATTTTCCGCCGAGGCCACCTGGGCCATTTTAGCAGTGACCCGGTCTTTTGCCGCCGGTGCACACTACATTGAAGAAGTCGAAAGAGAGGGGACGACCCGGCTGGGCCAGCCATTGACCCCGAAGGAAGACTACGATGGCCCTAAAGATCGACCCGTACCGCCGCTTTCCGATCGCCCTACAATAGCGCAATCGGCCGTTTGCAAAACACCTGCTCAATGGAAAAAGCGATTTGAAAATATGAAAGCGGTGCGTGGCAGCGGGTTCGCTATTGTTGAAGAAGTAGAAGATCCTAGTAAGAAATCGGGAATCCAGAAGGTGGGAAAACTATAGGATTGAAGATTGTTGACTGTCGATTGAAGATTGAGGATTGTCGAGTATCTGAAACGATTAATTTATGAGGAGATAACATGAAAGTTGTAAAGCCGGTCAAAAGAAACGTGCTGCTCAACCCGGGCCCCGCTACGACCAGTGATGCGGTGAAATATGCCCAGGTGGTACCGGATATCTGTCCCCGGGAGCAGGAATTTGTGGATATCATGGCCGACGTCCGCAACGATCTGGTCAAAATCGTCCACGGTGATCCGTTAAAATATACCGCCGTTATCTTTACCGGGTCCGGTACGATTATCCAGGATGTGCTGGTCAATTCACTGGTGCCAGAGGGAAAGAAGCTTTGCGTGGTAAACAACGGCGCCTATGCGGCCCGGATGGTGGAAATAGCCGAATACTACCATACCCCCTGCGTTGACATCAAATTTCCTTCCACGGGTCTGCCCGATCTCGCCACGGTCCGCGACACCCTGGTAAAAGATGCCGACATCGCTGTGGTTATGGCCGTTCATCATGAAACCGGTACCGGTGTATTAAATCCGATAAGGGAAATCGGCGCCATTGCCCACGACCACGGATGTGTCTTCGTGGTCGACACCATCTCCACTTATGGGCTTAGGCCCATCGATATCGAGGCGGAAAACATCGATTTTTTAATGTCATCGGCGCAGAAGGGATTGGCCGCCATGACCGGTGCCTCTTGGACGTGGGCAATATTGAGCATATTAAAAAGTCCAAGGATTATCCCACCCGGTCATATTACTGCAACCTGTTTATGCAGTACGATTTCTTCGATCGAGGCGGTGAGATGCATTTCACCCCGCCGGTTCAGACGATCTATGCTCTCAAGCAGGCCATCGTTGAATACTGGGAAGAGGGAGAACAGGCCCGGTGGGAACGTCTCACCCGATGCTGGGAAGCCATTCACAAGGGACTTGAAAATTTCGGACTAAAGTCGGTGATCGACAAAGCGATTCAGGGGCATCTGGTGGTGACAATTGAAGCACCGGCGGATGAACGCTTCGATTTTTTCAAGCTCCACGATTATTGTTACGAACGCGGATTTACCATTTACCCGGGGAAGATGTTCGGCCTGGAAACATTTCGGTTATGTGACCTGGGCTTGATCACGGCAAAGGATATTGAGGATTTCTTTGTCGCGGCCGAAGCGGCCTTCCGGGAAATGGACATTTCGTTACCCATCACTCATTAAAACGATACGGAGGGATCATGGAAGACAACATTCAGGAGATGTACATCAAGGCCCGTAAGGCCTTCAAAGAAATTGAGTACTGGCCCCAGGAAAAAGTCGATGAGATGGTCCAGGCGGTAGCCTGGGAGCTGATGAAGGATGATGTCCGTCACAAGCTCGGCCACATGGCCGTGGACGAATCCAATATCGGAAATGCCGAAGATAAGGTCAATAAAATCAAAAACAAAACCCTGGGAACACTCTTTGATATGCGGGATGCCAAAACCTGCGGACTGATCGAAGAAAACAAAGAACTGGGAATTCGCAAGTATGCCAAACCCATCGGTGTGATAGCCAATGTGGTCCCTTGCACCAACCCGGAATCGACTATCTGCTGTCTGGCACTGGGCACGCTGAAAACACGTAACGCCCAGATCATCTCACCCCATCCCCGCACCCAGAAAACATCCTTTGAGACAGTGGTCCATGTGCGCAAAGCCCTTGAAAAGATCGGCGCACCGGTGGACCTGGTCCAGTGTATTAAAGAAACCAGCCATGCGGCAACGTCGGAGCTGATGGCCAATTGTGATTTTGCCGTGGCCACCGGCGGGGCGGCGCTGGTTCAAGTTGTTTATGCTGCAGGCAAGCCAGCGCATACCGTGGGTGCTGGAAATGTCGTATCCATTGTAGATGAAACGGCCGATCTGCCCGCTGCCGCCCATAAAATCATGCTGTCAAAAACTGCCAACAATTCCGCGTCCTGCTCGTCTGAAAATGCAGTGGCGCTAAACGAAGATATTTACGATGAGATGGTAAAGGCATTAGCGTCCGAAGGCGGATATGTGTGCAATACCGATGAACGGGAGAAGTTAAGAGCCTACATGTGGCCGGACGGCACCCATTTAAACCGGGATATCGTCGCCCGCCCGGCGCCGTTTATTGCTGATAATGCCGGTTTAACCGTACCGGCCGACACCAAATTCCTTATGGTAACAGGGGAAAAAATCGGGCCGGAAGATCGATTTTCGGGCGAAAAAATCTCGCCCGTTCTTACCGTCTGGAAGTGGTCTGATTTTGACGAAATACTCGATCGACTGGAAAAAATTCTCAAGTTCTCCGGCGAGGGGCACTCCACCTCAATCCACACGGAAAATGATAATCGTCGCGTCAAGCTCGCCCTGCGGGCCAATGTGGGCCGTATTGTCTGCAACATGCCCCATGCCCATGCCAACAGTGGTGGATGGGTCACCGGCCCGCCCACCACGGACACCCTGGGTTGCGGAAGCTGGGCGGGAAATATCAGCAGCGACAACATTACCTGGGCCCACTTTTTAAATTACACCTGGCTGTCCATTCCAAAAAAAGAATATATCCCCACGGTTGATGAACTGTGCGGGGAATATTTGAAGAAATGGGGAACTGGTTAAATCAGAAACCGATCGGGCAAGGGCAACCCTAGCGGTTGTCCTTGCTCGATCAGACACCCCACCGACAATCAAGCCAAAACCGGCTGACATCAGGACAGAGTGCAGCAGATAATATGATTAAAGCGATCCTCTTTGACTTTGGCCAGACCCTGGTCAACTCCGCCGATGGATTCAAGCAGGCAGAGAAAGCAGCCCAACGCTGGATCCGATCTGAACTGTTTGGCAGTGGAGAAGGCTTGCAGCCACAAATATTCATTGATGCCTACCGTCGCATCCGAAAAGAATTTCACGATCAATCGACCTTCTCGCGACCGGCCATATGGGCACAGGTATTCCATCATTTTAGCCGCAGCCCGGATCCCGTACGGTTTGAAAAAAAAGAGTATCAATACTGGGAAACAGTCAAAGCACACACCCGGCCATTTCCTGAAACACTGCCCATCCTCCAGCAACTGGCCGAATCCTATCCCCTGGCACTGATCACCAATACCCAGGGACAAAAAGAAACCGGTACCCACCGGATTTCCCTATTCCCTGAAGTTGAACGATTTTTTAAAACAATTATCGTGGCCGGAGAATCCGGGATACCGGCTAAACCGGACAAATCGCCCTTTCTTTCCGGTGTGGAAGCACTGGGCGTCGAGCCCGGCCAGGCAATCTACGTCGGGGACGACTGGCGGATCGATATCCAGGGATCACAAGCCTCCGGCCTTCACCCGGTCTGGCTCAAGCACCATTTGGTACATCGCAACTGGCCAAAAGTAGATTCAATCGTTCCGGTAATCACCGGGCTGGATCAACTGCCGGAGCTTATTAACCCCTTGAACGAATAATCTGCGGTAGTCGAGGTACCGGCATGCAGGTAGATACACTAGGCGATATCGATATCAATGCACTTTTTAAAGCCGGACGGCTGGAAGCAGCACAGGATTACTACGACCAGACAAAAACGGTACCGGACCGGCAAAAGATTGACCATCAGCTCGCAACCTTAAAAATTTCCGCAAAAACGGCACAGGCCTCCGGCGAAATCCGAAAGTTCTGCCGTCTCAAACGGCGGTCCATGGCGCTTGAGATCTTCAAATCCCACGGCCTCAATCCGGATAAACTGATCCAGCCAGCAGACCTTCCCGCAGGATATTTCGGCAAGATTCTCATAGTGGTTATCAGTGGCCGGCGCATCGGAAAACGGGTTTGCCTCCGTTCGGGTGACGACTGGCATCATGAAATTTTAAGGAATACAGAAAAAGAGGTCAGGGACCTGGGATTCGAGGATCCGCTGGTCACACCTGTTGGTGGTGCAGCAATACGGCCGGATCAAAATGGCCATATCGTTATTTTTGGAAGTAGCGATACCTACGGCACCTGTGACAAAAAAATAGCCGCAGATCTGATTGCAACCGCATTTCCCAAAAAAACAATACTCGTCCGCCAATAGTAGCGGCTTACGATATAAAATGCACCTGGGCTTCGGTATAATGTGACCCGGGCATGTTACTTTAAAATTCGGGCCACATTATCCCACGTGGGAGTGGTATGGTTACCCCTTGATCCCCTCCCCTGCTGATTTAACAAGCGGCATTGCAGCAACGACCGCTTCGACCGTTTTACCCATAACCGATACGTCAACTTTTGTACCTGGTACGGCAAGGTCCAGAGGTAGATAGATCATCCCCACATCCTTTCCGATAGTATAGCCATGGGCGGAAGATCGAATTCGATCAACAAGCTCGCCATTTAGGTAAACGGATTCTCCGCCAAAAAGGTGGTGGTTGGCATCCATGGTAATGGCGCAAAGCTTTGTTTTTAACCCGTCCGCTTTCTTCTTGAGCAAGGCCTTCCGGCCAATAAAATCACCTTTATCAAGGCTCACGCAAAAACCAAGACCGGCTTCCAGGGGATTGTCTTCCGGTGTAATATCGCCACTCCAGTAGAGAAATCCTTTTTCAATCCGCAATGCGTCTAGCGCCTTATAGCCGACAGGGGAAATCTCGTGGGCCCTGCCCTTCTCCATGACGGCATCGAAGACCTTCAACCCATCTTCAAGGGGGAAATAAAACTCCCACCCCAGTTCGCCCGTATAGCTGATCCGTTGCGCCCATACCCTAATGCCTTCGATATCAATATAGCGGCCGGTCATATATGGGAACCCATCGCTGGATACATCATCAGCAGTGATTGACTGCAAAACGAGGCGTGCACGCGGCCCAAACAGGGAAAGGCATCCGAGATCGTTGGTCACATCGGCCACCGACACTGACCCATCTTGCGGAAGGTGCATCCTGATCCATCCAATGTCGTTGGCCACAAAAGAAGTCCCGGATATCACGCGAAAATGCGTCTCTCCCAGCCGGGCGATCGTGACATCGCTTTCAATACCGCCGCTTTCGTTTAGAAACTGGGTATATGTCAAACTACCCACCGGTTTATCGAGGTCGCTGATGGCAAGTGTTTGCAAAAAAGACAGGGCCCCTTCACCCGTAACATCGATTTTTCCAAATGAGGTCATATCGAGGATGGCGACCTTTTCCCTGGTGGCATGGACCTCTTTATCCACGGCATCAAAAAACGCAGGACGACCCCAACCCCATTCCACCTGGTCCGCACCCGCCTGCCGCCACTTTTCGCCGGGGTTTAAATAATTGACGCGCTCCCAGCCATTTTTTTCGCCAAAGACAGCGCCCAGATCTTTAAGTCGAGGATAAAACGGACTGGTTCGCAACGGTCGGCCCCACTCATTTTCATTGTTTGGGTAGTGAAGGTGATAGTAGTATCGATACACTTCCCGGCAATGTTCGGTGAGGTAGTCCAAATTTTTTAAATGGGGCCCAAAACGGCGTATATTCATTTCATGGGTATCAATAGAGGGTTCCCCCTCTAAAATCCATTCGGCAATCAATTTGCCCACGCCGCCGGCGCCTGCAATACCATTGATGGAGCCGCCGGCGGCAACAAAGAATCCGCGAAGCCCGGGTACGGGTCCCAGCGCATAGTGGCCATCAGGCGTAAAGGCGTCCGGGCCATTAATCAA
>Ga0056107_100140_pt1 | contig 13886 bp, 17 predicted proteins | sample WorMetcrassitun2_FD_77006 | JGI IMG/M metagenome (GOLD analysis project Ga0056107, IMG submission 77006) | Marine gutless worms symbiont microbial communities from Max Planck institute for Marine Microbiology, Germany - Olavius crassitunicatus.2 ...
ATTCCGTTTCAAATTCCGCCTCCCGTTTTTCATGGGTAACGGTTAGATCTTCCAGGGCATCAAAAAGCCGGTCGATTTCTCCTTGTAAATGGTGGATTTCCTTGGAGAGAGAGACAATTTTTTTACCGTTTCCGGCCGTCGAAGCCTCAATCATCTCCTGGTTATATCGGTCCAACTCTTTTTCAAGATGGTCGATTTTCTTTTCCACCGATGCCATCTCTTTTGCAATGGGTTTCAAGGCCGCTATCCGGCGGCCAATGATTTCCGATCGCTTTTTCCGCATCTTTTTTTTCGTCAGCTGCCCGTCGGGGGCGCTTTTTGACACAGTCGTCGTATGAGTTTTAGGTGTTGATGCCTCGTCGTGCCAACCGACTTTATTTAGGAAATCCTGGTATGTCCCTTCAAACAGATCGGTCCGTCCATCTTGAAAAACAATCAAGCGCCGGGCCAGGGCATGGAGAAACATTTCGTTATGGGTCACCATGATGACGGTGCCTTCAAAGTGATCTAGCGCCGCCAGCAACGAATCGCAGGCGTCCATATCAAGATGGTTCGTCGGCTCATCCAAAAGCAACAGGTTGACCGGTGTGACCAGGATCTTACCCAGCATCACCCGGCTTTTTTCTCCACCGGAAAGCACACCAATCTTTTTTAAGGCATTATCGCCGGAAAAAAGCATGGCCCCGCAAATATTTCGCGCTGTCTGCCGGCTTGTGCTGCCCTGGGCGTATAAAATTTCCTCTTCCACTGTCCGGGTATTGACCAGCAGGGCCGCATTGCTTTGTTCAAAATAGCCGTTTTTTATATTGGGATTGAACTGGAGCGTTCCTGCCTGGGGTGCCAAAACACCGGCCAGAATTTTAAGCAGGGTCGTTTTTCCCCGACCATTTTTACCGATGATTCCGATGCGATCACCCGCGTTTACCGACATATTAAAATTGTTGAACAATTTTTGGTCTTTTTCGTAGCCAAAAGCGATCCGCTCAGCAGTAAAGACGTGCCGCCCCTTAGATGGAAGACAATCGATCGAAAATTCGAGGTTCTGAATCGTGTTGAGTTTCTCTTTTTTCTCCATCTTGGCCAGGGTCTTCACCCGGGATTGGACTAGATTGGCCAGTCGTGCCTTGGCACGAAACTGGTTGATGAACTGCTCCATCTCTTTTCGGCGTTTTTCATCGTTCATTCGGGTTTTTTCATAAATCTCTTCTTCCTGTACAATCCGCGAGTAATACGTTTCCGTGTTACCCGGAATCTTTTTGACCTTTCCGCGGTGGATACCGATGACATGGGTCACAAGGGAGTCCATGAACCCGCGATCATGGGTAATCAACATGAGCTCGTGGGGCCACGAAGACAGAAATCCCTCTATCCAGCGGATCGAAGCAATGTCCAGGTAGTTGGTGGGCTCATCCAGCAATAAAAGGTCCGGCTCGGAGATGAGGGCGCCGGCCAGGTTGAGTCGGACCTGAAACCCCCCGGAAAATTCACCGGGCGGCCGGTCCAGATCATCCGGGGAAAACCCAAGACCGGCTAAAATCCGTTCTACCTTCCAGTGATGGTCCCGTTCGTTGGCCGGCAGGCTCTGCATCCCCTCTTCAAGGATGGTTTTGGCAGTGAACTCCAAATGCTGTTTTACATACCCGATACGGTAGTTGCGGGGAATATTTAATCGACCCTCATCCGGGGATTCCAAACCGGCCATGATCCGAAACAGGGTGGTCTTGCCATGGCCGTTTCGCCCCACCAGGCCAACGCGCTCCCGGGTATTGATTTTAAACTGAATGCCTTCGAACAGTCGGTGATCGCCATAGCTTTTATGTAGATTTTCAACACTGATCATCTTATTTTGACCTAAGGGGCTTTCCCCGGATGCGATGGGGATTATTTTTTACAAACCTGTCATTCTTACTATCCTTTGGCGCCTAAAGCAAACCCCGGGCGACCAAGCGCACCGGGGTTAAAATATCTTTGAAGTTGGGAAAGGTTCAGGTAGTTGCCTGCAGGGATTTTACGTCTTTCAAAACGGTCAACCCCCGGGCCAGTTCAAGGAGAACGCCCATTCCCTGTTTAACTTCATGATCACTCATGGCACCCATCATGCCGAAAAGTCCGACGGGTTTTGCCCGGGACGGATCAACGCGGCCGGGAATTTCGGCTGCCTGTTCCATAAAAGCGACCGCTTGCGGCTCGGTTAGTTTTTTCGCCACACCAAGCAATTGGACCATGCCGTCGCCCATCTGCTTTAAGTCGTCAGGGGAAAAAGACTGGCTGAGATTTTTTAAAATCTCAAGGGATGTGTTGAACAGGCGAAAGACGCCTTTTTGTTCGAGTTCATCTAGAAATAGAATAATCTGGGGCACGGAAGTTTTCAGCAGGGGCTCGGCCATCTGAATAAAATCGATAACATTTTTGAGCTGATCCAGACTGAAGTTAAACGTATTCACGTTACGCATAACTTTTTTTTAAGAGAAACGTGAGATCCTCTAACTGAAAGTCCGACTCGATATCCGCCAATCCCACAATCAGGGCCTGAACGGCCTCGCTTACCCGGGGGGTCAATTCTTCTTTTAATTCACGCATGGACCTGGCCGATTCGGCCACGGGTGCTATCTGGGCTTCCAAGCGGTCCAGACGCTCAAGTATCAATGCTTCCTGGGTCATTTGCTTTACCTCCTTTTACGCCACCTTCCGGATTTTGCCGGCGATATTCATCTGGGGTTCCAGGGGCAAGTCAAGGCCTTTCATCATCAGGTTCCAATAGACCCACCGGAACATCATCTTTCCCCAATAATTGCTCATGCTATCCTGCAAGAGGCTAAACGGTCCCATGCCGGGAAAGGGGAATTTACCGGGAAGCGGTTCAACATCATAATTGAAATCGAGGAGAATAGCTTTTTCAAAACCGGAGGCCAGAAAGCAGGTGGCATGTCCATCGAACTTGTGTGTCGCTTCGTGCCCGTCGATTTCCCGCATCAGGTTATCTACCATGGTGTAGGCCATATAGTGCGCCACGGAACCGGCCTTTGAGGTCGGGACATTGGTGGTATCGCCGATCACGAAGATGCGATCGAAGTTTTCTGCTTTCAGGGTCCCATTATCCGTGGGGACGAAACCGACCGAGTCGCTGATTTCCGAATCGATGAGCACCTGGTCACCCATGTTGGGAGGAATGGCGACGAGCAGGTCATAACCGACCTTATCCCCTTTATGGGATTCGATAGTTTTTTCATTCACGTTTACCTGGGCCAGATCAAAATTAGGTGTGACCTTGATATTTTTTTTAACGGCCACTTCGGCGAGGATTTTTGCAGCAACCGGCTTGGTAAATACATTATCCAGCGGCGTCACCAGCTCGATCTCGACTTTATCGCGGACACCGTTGACCGTAAAAAACCTGTCGGCCATGAAAACAAATTCCAGCGGGGCAATGGGGCATTTATAGGGAATCTCGGCGATATTAAGCACGATTTTTCCCGAATCAAAATACGTCATTTTTTTCCGAAGTTCGAGCGCCCCCCCAGGGTATAAAAATCGAAAATGTCTTTTCGCCAGCCGTCTAGCATGCCGTCGATCTCTTCCGGGGCAATATTGCATCCGGTAGAAATGACCAGCCAGTCGTAGTCGTATTTGCCCCCACTTTTAGTTTCCACACGGCGCTCTTTGGCATCTATCCGGGTGATCTCGTCACAAACGAAATCAACCCCTTTGGGAATAAATTCTTTTTTGGGTTTTAATACATCCGACTCCTCATAAATACCAAAAGGAATAAATAGATATCCGGCCTGATAGTGATGCTGCTCCTTCCGGTCGATGATGGTCATCTCCCATTCAGATTCAGACAGCTCCTTACGGAGCATGTTGGCGACGATAGTGCCGCCGGCACCGGATCCAAGGATAAGAATTTTTCTCATGATTGCCTCCATTTTAGGTCTGATAGGTATGGTGAATGCCGGGACAATTTACCTGGCAATAATTGTCTGGCGACCGTTACGAAAGGATTCATGTAAGGGTCTCGGAAAAAATAAATCCGCATTTAGTTGCAGGAGGGGGTCTTCCTGCTCAGTTCCCGAAAGCGGACAACATCGTCATCCACCAGCCACCAGGGGAATTAGATACACCTGGGCGCCATCCGGCACCGTGACCTGATCAAACTGAGGCCGGGAGACGACCTTGTTATTGATCCGGACCACTGGATAATCGTAGGTCTCCCCCAGCGCTTCAATCAGGGCGGTAACGGTCATCTCCGCCTGCCATGGCACCTGTTTTTCATCGACACGGATCACGCAGTAACTCCGTTTTCCTTTAGGATTTCGAGCACATCGGGAAAATCGATACCCAGTCGCTTCACGGTGGCAATAGTTGGGATGCCGTCTGCGGTCCATCCGCGCCGCTGATAAACAACACCCTTTAATTTATCGTATTCATCCTCCCGAAATTTCCGCAATATGGCCACTTTCTCCGCCGTTTCCTTGCCGGAAATATCGATATGGTGTGTATCCGTGAGTTGGGTGTCATACCGCTTTTGGCGGGAAATGTACTCATCTTCAGTGACCGGCCCCATGGCCCGGTAAGGCAATGTATCGTGCTGCCGGCGGCCGAACCCCATCCGGAGATTAAAAATTCTCTGGAAATTATAAACGGCTTCACTCATGGTAATGAGGTCATCCGGCGTGCTGCTTCGGCCCGTTACTGCGGAAAAAAATTCGGCATACCAATTCATGTGTTTTACCACCTTGGCTGGTTCATCAGTATCCTTGTTGTCTTCGGGAATAACATCGTTCCAGGGCAGTTTACACAGTCCGCAGAGGCTGAACCAGGTGCGCCACATGGGAAACCAGTGGAGATTCTCGGCTTTTTGCTCGAAGGTCGGCATGAAATTGTGGACCATATCAAGAAAAATCAGCCAGGCCTCGTCGTGCTGGGACCCTTTAACGCCAACCCATACCCACCTTGCTGGGCCAGGGATTCCTTGGTCATGTATTCGGAGAACTCCAAGCCCTTGGATTCCATGCCGATATCTTCCAGTATCCGGGGGTCGGCGCCATATTCCTCGGAAAAAATCCGTTTCATGCGTCGGATCCCTTTGCCCACGATTTGACCAAAACCGTCGCCCCGGCCCATCTGATGGATCAGTTCAAGGGCACTGGCCCGTTGCCCGAAGGGAAGCGCCAACCCGCCCGTATGGCTCTGATCGAGGAGGCCCATCTCATAACATTCCATCACAAAGGCGATGGATGTTCCGACACTGATGGTATCCAGTCCATAATTATCGCAATAAAAATTGATCTCAAGAACGGTAAACGGATCAAATATCCCCAGGCTCGAGCCACAGCCGGCGATGGTTTCATGCTCGGGACCGTCGACAAAGACCGCTTGGCCCTTAAACGGCCCGGTGAGGGGCACAAAGTCTTTCACCCCATGAGAACAGGCCACAGTGCACCCCTTCCAGCACCCGTCAAAGCCGGGGTCAAACAGTGCCTGGTACACATCCCGTCCGATCAAGCCGGCCTGGGGATGCCGGCCGTAACGGAAATTGTTCACCGGCAGGCAATCGTAATCGTTCATGATGGGCACCAGGTGGGTCGTCCCGATCCGGGCCATTTCGTTTTGCTTGGGATCCAGGGCGACGATCTCCTTGGAATATTGTTTGCCGACAGCCTTGGCCGCGGCAAGATCGGCAGGTTGATTGGCATCCAGCGGGACCCTGTCCCACCGGGCCACCACGGCCACGATTCCCTTGTCGGCAAAAACGGTACCGATTCCACCCCGGCCGGCTTGTTTATACCGGGCCCGTTTGCGCTTGGCATCGTACCAGGAAAAATTGAGACAGCCGAACAACGTATGCCCGGCGCCGGGTCCGGTACACACCACCGAAATATGACCCGGTTTTCCCTTTCCGAAGTGATCGGTCAGTTCACCGGCAATCTCATGGGCCCCGTGGGGAAGTCCTTTGGCCGACAGCAATTGGATCTTGCCGTCAATACCATCAATATAGATAATGGTTTTCTCGGTGGATTTACCCGTCATTTGAAGCGCATCAAACCCGGAAAACTTCAGATACGGGCCAAAATATCCACCCACATTGGAATCGATCACAGACGATGTAAGGGGCGAGATGGTGGTCACAATGCTTTTTCCCGATCCCGGATAACCCGGCGTCCCGCCCATGGGGCCCGAAGCGATACAGATGGCATTTTCCGGGTCGTTCCAGCGGGTTTTTCCTGTGACGGCCTGCCACAACAGCCATAGATCGAACCCCTTGCCGCCGATGAATTTATCTTTCATCACATCGGTCACCGGTGCCATCGTTATTTCTTGATCGGCCAGGTCGATGTGAAGGGTTTGCCCCGCATAGCCCCGATCGATTTTGGGGCGTTGATACATGAGGGCCTTCATCTCTTGAAGGTTTAGATCGGTCATAACTGCGGCTCCTTGTGGTTTGAATGGAATGATTTTTAAATTGAGAATAAATCATCCGGATAAAAATGCAAGGAGATAATATTTCTAATTCTTTTCTCCCGCCGAGACATAAAGCGGCTGAATATGATAGGTATAAAAAACAGCAGATTTCAAATGCAAATACAAGGCATAACCGGGGTGATAAATGGAATATTTTCGACTGGCTACAACGGATGAGTTTAAACACAAAAAGCTAAAAACAGTTTCGGTAATGGGCAAAAAAATCGGTATTATTAAACAAGACGACCAACGGTTTTGTGCAATTGAGGTCGGGTGTAAACATCAGGGAGCAGATCTCACCCAAGGCAAAATTGAAAATAATATCGCCACCTGTCCGCGACATGGCTGGAAATATGATCTTGAAACCGGAGAATGTCTAAATCATGATTCTCCACCGTTAAGGAAACATAAAATAAAAATTGAAAGCAATGATATTCATTTGTCGATGACACCCATTGATTAAAAGGAGGCCGATATGAAACAATTGGTTGCAGGAGATAATGCCCCGGCGTTTACACTTATCGATCAGGATGGCAACCCGGTGAAACTGTCCAACTTTAAAGGAAACAAGGTGGCTGTCTACTTCTATCCCAAGGCAAACACTCCCGGCTGAACGACCCAGTCAACCAGTGTGCGGGACGCACTGTCGGAACTTAAAGATAAAAACACCGTGGCCCTGGGAATTAGTCCGGATAAACCGGAAAAACAGAAGAAGTTTGATGAAAAGTATTCATTGGGTTTCCCGTTATTATCAGATTCGGATCATGTCGTTGCCAACAGCTACGGCGTTTGGGTCGAAAAGTCCATGTTCGGAAAAAAATACATGGGGATCATTCGATCCGCTTTTTTAATTGATGAAAAGGGTAAATTGATCCAGGTGTGGTATAAAATCAGCCCGAAAAAAACCGTTCCTGAAGTTATTAAGGCGATATAAAATAAAGGGTTGCAGCTTATCGCTTACGCCGGCTGCCCAGCCACACGGCGTAAGCAGTCAATGCCATACCGGACAGCTGAATCATGTCCAGGTGCTCGTTAAACATAAATAATGCGATCAGGGCGGTCACCGGCGGAACCAGATAAAACAAGGTGGCAACGTGCGACACCTCCCCATGTCGAATAATCAGCATCAGTAGCGTCATGGCGCCAAGGGACAAAACAATCACCAGCCATGCCATCGCCCCGATAAATTGAGGGGTCCATGTCACCTGCATGGTTTCCAGGAAAAACGCCCCGACCCCGACCACAACGGCACCCCCTGTAAACTGCAAAATACCGCTCGTTCTCAAGTCCTGCCCGGTAACAAATGCTTTTTGGTAGATGGTGCCAAGCGTCATCCCGAGCAGTGCGGCGATACCCAGGGAACCATTGAGGAGGGTCAGGGCTTGCCCCCCACTTGTCAAAATGCGGGGAGCAAGGACAAGGCTGACCCCAACCAGTCCCAGAAAGATGCCGGCCCATTGGTATTTTGAGATCTGTTCACCCAGCAGGGGGCGGGATAGCAGCGCGGTTAGCAACGGCTGCAACCCCACAATCAGCGCAGCGATTCCTGCGGGCATGCCAAACTCAATCGCCCCGAACACGCCGCCTAAATAAATCCCATGGAGGAGGACACCCGATACCAGGCAGTGCAGGGTCGCCCCAGCCGTTTGGGGCCAGGGTGCCCGCATCAAGACGGCCACCACCAAAAGAATCCCGAGAACGATGGCAAACCGGTAAAATAAAAAAGTCAGCGGCTCGGCATACGGCAGGCCGTATTTGGCCCCGATAAAGCCGGTTGACCACAAAAGGACAAATATCCCCGGCATAACTGAAGACCAGCGGGGGACCAATCGATTTGTTGTGGCTGTCATTAGTTCTCCGGATTATGGGATGCTTAGGGTTGCAAATCCTATTAGGTACTGTTTGCCCATACAAGTTAGGTACTGTTTGCCCATACAAGTGCGAGTTTCCAATTGACAGGCGAATCGATTTTACCATAAATAACGCTTGAGGGAGTTAAAAATATTTTGACCGGTAGGTAATTGACCGGGAAAAGAACGGTTTATTGCGTATGTGGACATTTTGGCTATTGATTTTACTGGCGCTGGCGGCCGGGTTTTGCCTGCCCACCCAGGCCGGGGTGAATGCCCGCTTGAACCTGCTGACGCACTCAACGATCTTAACCGCCACCGTTTCATTTGCGGTGGGAACCATTGTACTGGCCGCGTATGCCATGTTTTTAAAAACACCGTTGCCAGCCGTTGAAAGCCTTACCCGATCCCCGTGGTGGATATGGCTCGGGGGAGTCATCGGGGCTTTTTTTGTGGTTTCCATAATTATTCTGGCCCCCCGGCTGGGTGCCGGCGCAATGGTGGCAGGCGTGGTGGCCGGACAAATGCTGGCATCGATGGTGTTGGATCATTTCGGCCTTATTGGGTATCCGATTCACCCGATCAGCGGATTACGCATTTTGGGCGTAATGATGCTGCTGGGTGGTATGGTTTTAATTCGACTTTATTAACTGATCTGGAGGAAAAGATGGATTTAAAAGCGCTGCGAGTAAATGGACAACGCCTTCAAAGTACGCTGGAGGAGATGGCTCAAATCGGCGCCACTCCCGCCGGCGGGGTTCAACGATTGACATTGTCTAACGAAGATAAACAAGCCCGGGACCTTTTTGTCAAATGGCTGGAAGAGCTTAACCTTGAGATTACCATCGATGAGATGGGAAATATCTTTGGCCGGCGACCCGGAAAAAACAATTCACTCCCGCCGATCATGAGCGGTTCCCACGTCGATTCGCAACCCAAGGGCGGCCGCTTCGACGGTATATTGGGGGTAATGGGCCCACTTGAAGTCCTTCGAACCCTTACCGAAAATAATATCGAGACCGAACGTCCCATCGTGGTGGTAGACTGGACCAACGAAGAGGGCTCGCGCTTTGCACCCGCCATGATGTCTTCCGGTGTCTGGGCAGGCGCCCTGGAAAGAGACTGGATTTATGATCGAACCGATATCAATGGCCTTCGTTTTGAAGATGAGCTTATCCGAATTGGCTACAAAAAAGACGTTCCCTGCAAAAAATCTCCGGTTCACTGCTATTACGAATACCATATCGAGCAGGGCCCGATACTGGATCGTGAAGGGTTGACCATCGGTGCACCCAAGGGAATTCTTTGTTTACATTGGTATGATATCTATTTAACCGGTGAAGCCAACCAGGTGGGACCCACCCCCATGGAGGGACGACACGACGCCTTATGTGCGGCGGCGGAAATGATCCTTGCGGCCAACGAGTTACCCGGTCGTATGGGCGGCAATATGGTGACCACAGTGGGGGAAATCCAAAACGGTCCCAATTCCCGAAACATCATCCCGGACAAAGTTCATTTCACCGTTGATATTCGCTCCTGGGATGACGACCTGGCCCTCAATGCATGGGATTTATTGAGTGCCGATTTTCAAACCATTGCGGATCGCAGGGGATGTCCCATAAAAATCGAAGAAACCTGGCGGGTCGCGCATTCGCCCTTCGATGAGAAACTGGTTCAACGCGTTTTGGACACAGCGGATGAATTGGGTTATTCGAATCTTTACATGGTTAGTGGGGCCGGCCATGATGCCAGTTATATGAACCAGATTTGTCCGACAGCGATGATATTTGTTCCCAGCCTTGGTGGCCGTAGTCACGTGGAAGTGGAAAGTACGACCTGGGAAGATTGTGAGGCCGGGGCCAATACGTTGTTGCATGCGATGCTTAAATCGGCAAATGAAAGTTAACCCGGTCCGGGACGGAATGAATGGGTTTAGAAAGACGGCAGAGCGGCATTGCATCGGCCGCCCCGCCGGGGATGGATGGGTTATGGGCTAAATGCCCGGTTGGTTATTAGTGAATCGTAATCTGCTTCGGTTTTAATTCCTTGGCCTTTGGGATGGTGATTTTGAGCAACCCATCCGCGAACTCCGCCTCAATTTTATCGGCATCCGCTGTATTGGGTAGTGAAAAGGCCCGGTGAAATTTCCCCTGAAAGCGTTCCCGCCGATAGATCCGATCCGCGCTGACTTCTGTTTCATCGGATCGTTCCCCACTGATGGTGAGAATCTTTTCCTTGACGTCGATATTGACATGGTCTTTATCAATACCGGGCAGTTCCACCTTGACCACATAGGCATCGTCATTCTCATAGATGTCTGCGGCCGGATTCCAGTGATCCGGATTTTTTCGGGTCTCTCCGGCAGGCGCCAGAAAAGCGTTGAAAAATCGGTCTACCTGGCGATTCATATTCATCATTTCGTGTACTGGATTACATTTAACCAAATGCATGCTAAACCCTCCTGTATTGAGTCACATTTTAATCATAATAAATCTGAATGAAAAATAAGCCGGATCGTGTGCATGTCAATACTATGTTCATTATTTTATTTACTATATTAGGATAAATAATGACGCTCTTCCTTTCCAATTGACATACTTTCTGAAATGAAATACTCTGATACCTGTAATAACAGGTGATTATCTAATAATTGACGATATAAGCAGATCCAATAAAAAGCGGTTCATTTGAAAACTCAGTTGGCCCCCAAGACGAATTTCCCACCCGCTGTCCGCACAACCATCGGCGTCTATCGCATTGTCTGGCAAATTATTTTACCCTTTTTAAGGTTCAATAAACGACTGGCAAAGGGCTGGGATCAACGGCGATTGGTACCTCCATTGCCACAAGCGGACCTATGGCTCCAGGCCGCTTCTGCCGGCGAGGCCTACCTGGCCCGCGAGATCATCTCTACGCTTAAACCTCCAAATCCCATCCGGGTATTGGTGACCACAAATACCGGCCAGGGGTTGAAAATATTGAACCAGGCCGGGGTACGTTCTGATACGACCTCGGAAAATGTTGAGATGGCGGCGCGATATTTCCCTTTTGACAATCCTCAGCTCATGAAATCGGCAATTACAAGTGTTCGACCCCGATTGATCGGTCTCCTTGAAACCGAATTGTGGCCGGGACTTTTGGCCGCATCCAAAACCACGGGGACACCGGTGATGGTCATCAATGGCCGCATCAATCCATCAAGTCTGAATCGATACATGGCGTGGCCGGCGTTGTGGCGGACACTGGCGCCGGATCAAATTTTATCGATTTCGGTCCAAGATGCCCGTCGATTCGGCCGCCTTTTCCCAGATACATCCATATCGGTAATGGACAATATTAAATTTGATCAATGGTATCGACAGGTCGGGGAAAATAACGCCGGGCATTTGGCGTCCCTCTTTGAGCCGGACCCCTTATTTGTGGTGTTCGGATCCATCCGCCAGGAAGAGGAGGCATCGGTAAAAGCCATGCTGGCCCGAATCCATCAACGGGTGCCTGGGGCGATTGTAGCCGTCTTTCCCCGTCATATGGGTCGCCTGGCGGTCTGGCAGGAATATCTGAATCATCAACAGTCGGCATGGTGCCTTCGCTCTCACATCAAGACGCGCGTCCCGCCGGGTCACATCGTATTGTGGGACACCTTTGGGGAGCTTCGTGACGCGTATACCCTGGCCACGACCGCCTTTGTCGGGGGAAGCCTGGCAGATCTCGGAGGGCAAAATTTTTTAGAACCCCTGGCGGGTGGCGTTCTCCCGGTTATCGGGCCATCCTGGTATAATTTTGCATGGGTGGGTGAAGCCATTTTTAACCAGAAGCTGGTTTATAGGGCCGACAACTGGCAAGACGCCGCCGATAATATGGTGACGTCTCTGCAAAAACCTATCTCCCGGGGAGCCGTGCATGAAGAGGTTAAACGGTATGCCCAAAAAAATATCGGTGGCACGGATCAGGCATGTCGAATCATCGAATCATATTTAATAACCACCAGATAGGAACCATACACATGCATTTCTCATCTAAATGTATCGGCATCATTCCGGTCCGTTACGCTTCAAAACGCTTTCCGGCAAAGCCGCTGGCACTCATTCTAGAACGCCCAATGTTTTGGCATGTTTATCACCGGGCCTGTCAATGCCCTGAACTGGACCAGGTTCTCTTGGCCACCGATGATGAACGGATCCGGCAGGCGGCCGAACAACTGGATATCCCGGTGATCATGACGCGTCCGGATCATCCCAGCGGATCCGACCGGGTCCTGGAAGCTGCCCAGGCAATGAACGTCCCGGATGATTGCATCTTAGTCAATATCCAGGGAGACGAACCCGCTTTAGCGCCCCCTATGATAAGTCAATTACTGGGTCCGTTCTCCAATCCCGAAACCCTGGTCACCACCCTGGCACGCCGGATACGTCCGGAAACCGCCCAGAATCCAAATATGGTCAAAGTGGTGTTTTCAAAAAATGGGGTCGCACTCTATTTTTCACGGGTACCGATCCCCGGCCAACAGGAAAACAAGACAAATTCCAGCTATTATGGTCATATCGGCCTCTATGCATATCGAAAAAAGGTGCTGGAACAATTTGTTAAATGGGGACCGAGTCCGCTTGAACAGGTGGAAAAGCTTGAACAATTGCGTTTATTGGAAAATGGCATCCCGATCTCGGTTGTTACGACTAAATACCGCAGCTTCGGTGTTGACCATCCGGAAGATCTGAAAATTGTCACCGAAATCCTGGCGGCTGAAAACAACACTCAGCCGCGATCAAATTAATAAAGAAAGGGTACTTGACGATGTTAAATATGAAAATAGAAACGGCGCTGAACCAACAAATCAATCGTGAATTTTTTTCTTCCTATCTTTACCTGGCCATGGCCATCTATTGTGAATCCGGTGACCTGCCCGGCTTTGCCAAATGGCTGATGGCCCAGAGCAAGGAAGAATACGATCATGCGGAAAAACTGATCAAGTTTGTCCAGGATCGGGACGGGAGTGTGGTCTTGGATAAAATAGCCCCCCCCGAAGCGACATTTGAATCGGTCCTTGATGTTTTTGAAAAAGTACTTTCCCACGAACAGGCAGTATCGCAACACATAAACGATATTTACGCACTGGCCATTGAAGAAAAAGATTACGCCAGTCAGGTGGAAATGCAATGGTATGTCAAGGAACAGGTGGAAGAAGAGAAAACCGCCAAAGATATTGTCAAACAGCTTAAGCGGGTCGGCAATAAAAACACCGCACTTTTTATGCTTGATCAAAAGATGGGTGAGCGGCAGGTGGCAGTGAATATATCGAAATAATGCTAAACCTTTCACTTTCGGAGTACCCACGCTAATGCCTATCGCGGCGCCGGCGAGTGCGCCGTGTCCGCTAAAATTCGATGAACCCTAAAGCACCATGTTCCCAAAGAATATGGATACCGATCATAAAAAGCGCGATGGCGCCGGAAATCTCGGCATATTTTTTTAACCATATTATCCGGGCTGCCCTGGCACCGATGATCATGCCGGCAGCCGTAAAAACCGCCGCTGTTGCCCCCACAATCACCGCAGGGATCCAGATTGAAATATTTA
>Ga0056107_100142_pt1 | contig 13831 bp, 8 predicted proteins | sample WorMetcrassitun2_FD_77006 | JGI IMG/M metagenome (GOLD analysis project Ga0056107, IMG submission 77006) | Marine gutless worms symbiont microbial communities from Max Planck institute for Marine Microbiology, Germany - Olavius crassitunicatus.2 ...
CTGCATAACATATTCATAAACAGGAACAGGCGTGGCTGAACCGCCCAGTTTTAACTCGGCATCCAGGGCAACAAGAATCGGTATTAAATTGGAAGTGGAATTATTGGCGGCAATATTGCCGCCGATGGTGGCAATATTCCTGATATTCCGGTTAACAAAATGCCCTGCGGCAACCCTAAGTTGATCCGGAATTTTTGGCGAGTCAATCAATTCCTGGATAGAAACACCGGTGCCGATTGAGAGCTCGCTATCAGTCCTGGAAACCCCATTTAAATTCAGCTGTTCGATGCCAATAATTTTTTCGGTCTGATTCTTTGAAATCGTACAATTCACGTCCGTCCCACCGGCCATAAATATTGCTTCATCCTTAAATTTTTCTTTCAGTTCCACCGCTTCGGCAATTGTTTGCGGTTTAAAAAATTCCTGAATCATCAGACCTTCCCCTTTCCTGAAACGTAAACGTTCAAGGGTTCAAAGTTCACCGTTCAGGATTACCTTGGTTGATATTTCCAATGAATTTTGAACCTCTGAACCCGTGATTGGTTACTACTTATCTTTGCGTCCTGGTAAAAATGCATTCAGAAGTAGTGCCGTAAGACCACCGGTGGTTACCGCAGATCCAAAAATCTGTTGGATGGCCTTAGGCGCTTTGCCGAGAAACCCCGGAACATAGGCCACTCCGAATCCCAGACCGAAGGCAACAGCCATAATAAGCATATCGCGTCTGTCTATCTCACTGGAGGCGATGATCCTTATACCTGCCGCGCCAACCATTCCGAACATAACAATGGTAGCACCGCCTAGCACAGGGCTCGGTAATGACCGAAAGAAAGCCCCGATAACCGGAAACAAGCCGAGAACAACCAGGAAACCGGCGAGATACATTCCCACATAACGGCTGGCAATCCCAGTCAGCTGGATCACACCGTTGTTCTGGCTGAAGGTCGTATTGGGAAACGTATTGAACATGGCGGCGATAGCTGAATTTACACCGTCTCCCAGGACGCCGCCTTTGACCCTCTTCATGTATAAGTCCCCTTCAATAGGTTCGCCGGACACCATCGATGTGGCCGTAATATCCCCCGTCGATTCGATTGTTGTGATGAGATAGATAAACGCAACCGGGATGAAGGCGGTCAGATTAATGCTGAAACCGTATTTGAAAGGGATGGGAATACTTATTAAGGGCAAGCCCTGCAAGGCGCTGAAATTGACCTTGCCCATGAATGCGGCAATAATATACCCCACTATCAATCCTATTACGATAGAGCCCATTCTCAGGAACTTATTTTTGCTGTTGGTCAAGATGATAACGATAACCAGGACAAGAAATGCAAGAAAAAGGTTCTGTGCGCTTCCGAACAGCTCCGGCTTGTTATCAAACAGCCACTTGCCACCGGCCATATCCATGAGCCCCACTTTGACCAGACTAAGGCCGATGAGCGTCACAACCGTTCCGGTAACGATCGGCGTAATTATAGCCTTTAGACGGTGGAGGAAGCGGCTGAGGATCATCTCAATGAACGCGCCGAAGAAACATAAACCATAGATCGTTGACAAAATCTCTTTTGTCCCGCCACCCTGATTTTTTACCATAAATCCTGCCGTTAATATGGCACCGAGAAAAGCAAAACTGGTTCCCTGGATGCTCAAAATACCGGAGCCCACCGGTCCGATCCGTTTCACCTGGATGAATGTGGCCACGCCTGAAACAAACAGGGCCATACTAATCAAATATGGCACCTCGCTGTCCAGACCCAGAACGCCTCCGATAATCAGGGTGGGTGTAATAATTCCGACAATAATCGCTAAAAGGTGCTGAAGGGCTGCGAACATTCCCTCCTGTACAGGGGGATTGTCTTCTAATTTGTAGATGAGACCAAAAACATCCTTTTTCTTTTCAATATCGGCATCCCTGGCTGTTTCGTTCAAAATAGCCTCCTTGTCTTCCAAACGATAAGAAGATAAAATACTAATCCTTACCGGGGTCACTGTCTTCTGAATCTTCCAGGCACATTTCCACGGCGTTGATGATGGTCTCGTACCCGGTGCAGCGGCAAAGGTTGCCCGCGTGGCCTTTGCGGATATCCTCGCGGGAAACTTTGCGATCCTTATGCTTCTCCACGAAGTCGGTGGTGGTCATGATCAGGCCCGGGGTGCAGAAACCGCATTGCACGGCGCCCGCATCCACGTAGGCCTGCTGGACCCTGGAGAGTTGACCGTCCCTGGATTCCCCCTCAACCGTGCGGATGGTCTTTCCGTCCGCCCACACGGCCAGCGTGATGCAGGAATCCACTGCAATGTTGTCCATTAAGACCGTGCAGGCGCCGCATTCACCGACACCGCACCCTTCCTTGACGCTGGTGATACCAAGGTCTCTCAGCGTATCCAGCAGAGACTGCACCACGTCCACCGAAAGAAAATACTGCTTGCCGTTAATGGTACAGGTAATGTCCTTTTGCATTAAAATTTTCCTCCTGCTCTTTCAATGGCCTGCTTGACAACCCGCTGTGTCAGGGTGTGGATGACATGCATGCGAAAGTTTTTGGTGGCGCGCCAGGAATCGCGAGGTTTAACGTCCTTTTGCACAGTGTCGCTGATGGTCTTTAAGGTTTTATCGGAAAACGGCTTGCCCACGGCAGCTTTTTCGGCGTGTTCACAGCGGATCGGCTTTGGGGCGGCCACGGTGAAGGCCAGCCTCAATTCATCAATTTTGTCGCCGTCCAGACGGGCGGCGGCTGTACAGCCGATGGTGGCAATGTCCATGGCGTCGCGCATGGCGTATTTATAATAGGCGGCACCAAAATCCTTGTAGTTCTCGGCCCTGATACGAAAAGCCACGAGTACATCACCCTGGTTAAGGGCAACCCGGCCGGGCCCCTGGTGGAAGCCTACGACCGGAACCACGCGCTTGCCGTCAACTCCCTGGATTTCCAGTTCGGCTTCGTGTACCAGCAGGGCGCCGGCGCTGTCGGCGCTGACAGCGCCGTTACAAATGTTACCGCCCATAGTCGCCATGTTGCGCAACTGTGGACCGCCGACCGTACCAACCGATTCGGCAATAACGGGCACGTGTTTGTTAACAAGGTCCGAGTCCATGATTTCGCTGAACGTGGCCATAGCGCCGATACGTACGGCGTTGTCGGGCTCTTTGGAGATCTCTTTTAGATCAGTCAAACCATTGATATCAACCAGTCTTCGATATTCCTTGCTGCCACCGTGGAGACGGATGAGAACGTCCGTACCGCCGGCGATGAGTTTGGCCTCGGGATCGGCCGCCAGCAGCTTAACGGCTTCTTTGACGCTTTGTGCTTTGTGGTAACGCTCAATGGCAAACATGTTCGTTCTCCTCTATATCAATCCGGCCTTGGCGAAGTACCGGTAAAGGGTCTTGGGCGTCATCGGGATTTCGTCGATCTTGACGCCGGTGGCATCCCAGATGGCGTTGCGAATGGCCGGGGCGGGCGTAATGTTCGGTGGTTCCCCCAGGGACTTGTTGCCGTATCCGCCGGTGGGCTCCCGGGTCTTAACGAATGCACAACCCAGGTCGGGGATGTCCGTGAAGGTGGGCATTTTGTAGTCAAGTAAGTTGTTGTTATAGACGCGGCCGGAATTTTTGTCGATTATAAGTTCCTCGAACAGGGCCATGCCGATACCCATGGCAAGACCCCCGTGTACCTGCCCCTCGGCCATCAACGGGTGTATGATAACACCGGCATCGTGAAAGTTGTGGATTTCCTTGATAACGACCCGGCACATGGGAATATCTACTTCCAGGTCCACGAAGGTGCAGCCGAAGGAGGGGGCGTTGGTACGGGTCTTGTAGGACACATCGGCGGTCAGCTGCCCCCCCCGGTCTTTGTGGTAGTAAGTGTCGAGCGCGACTTCGTCCAGCGGCAGGACAACCTTGCCCGGTCGGTCGGCGAAAACAATATTGCCAGCGATCAGATCCAGGGCCTCGGGAACCTGGCCGGTCATCAGGGCGGCATGTTCCAGGATTTTGGCCTGGAGCTCACCGGCGGCCTGCTTAACGGCCGGGGCCACGACATAGGTCTGGCGGGAGGCGTAGGCGCCGGTGTCAAATGGGCTGACGTCGGTATCCTGAGTACTGACCACGTGGATGTTATCGTAGGTCACGCCCAGCGTCTCTGCCACCATCTGGCAGAAGGCGGTGTCAGAGCCCTGGCCGATTTCGGTGGCGCCGATCTGCAGATGCACGGAGCCGTCCTGGTTAAGGATCAGGCGGGCGCCCGATATTTCCACACAGGCGGGGTATGTGCCGGAACCATAGCTAAAGCAGGCTACGCCCAGCCCCCGACGGACATGACCCGTCTGGTTTTTGTAGGCTTTCTTCTTCTTGTCCCAGCCGATGAGTTCACGGCCCTTTTCAAGGCACGCGACCATGCCACAGCTCAGGATTTCTTTCTCACTCAGCGGATTAATATCGCCCTGTCTGGCCACATTTTTAAGGCGAAAGTCCACCGGGTCCATGCCGATGGCACGGGCGGCTTCTTCCATGATGCATTCTATACCGAAAATGACCTGGGGAGAGCCATAAGCGCGCATGGCCCCGGCGGCCGGAATATTGGCGTAATGCGTCGTGGCTTTGAATTTGATGACGTTACGCGGATACAGGTTACAGGATTTGGCACATGCGGCGCCCATAATGGCGTGACCATGGGAGGCATAGGCGCCGGTATTAGAAAAAATTTCAATGTCGAGGCCCTTAAGAACGCCGTCCCGGGTAACGCCGGCGCGTCCCCTACTTCGGGTGGAGTGCCGAGTGCGGGTGCCGACGAAGCCTTCCTCCCGGGGCAGTTCAAGTTTTACGGGAGCACCGCCCAGCTTCAGGGTCAGAAAGGCCACCATGGGTTCGAGAATCACGTCCTGCTTGTTACCGAATCCCCCCCCAATATATGGCTTGACTACCCGCACCCGACCCCATGGTATATCCAGCGCCTCGCCCACGATGCGACGGCAGATGTGCGGAATCTGAGTGGAGGACACCACAACGATGTGCTCCATGTCATCCATGTAGGCATAGGCGCTGTGGTTTTCCATGTGGCAATGCTGGACAACGGCGGTTTTATATCTGCTCTCGACGATCATATCGGCCGCCTCGAAAGCTTTTTCAAGGCTGCCTCCCACCTCGAACTGATGTGACTGAATCACGTTGCCGCCCTCGTGAATCGGGGGGGTGTCCGGGTTCAACGCGGTCCGAGCGTTCACCACGACGGGATATTCCTCATATTCGACTTGCACCAGGTCAACAGCTGCTTCGGCGCTTAATTGATCCCTGGCGACGACAATAGCCACCTCGTCTCCATGATAGCGGACGTGACCGGTCAGCAGACGTCTGTCGGCGACGTCCACGTGGTTGGGATCGAGGGAATAGGGGTGCCCGGCGGTAGCGAATCGCCTATCCGATACGTCCTTAAAAGTGAAAACGGCTTCCACGCCGTGAAGTTGGCGGGCTTTATCGGTGTCGATGCGCAGGACGCGGCCGTGCGCAATGGGGCTTCTGACATATTTGGCATAGAGCATGCCCGGCATGCTCAAGTCATCGGTGTAGCGCGCTCGCCCGGTGACCTTTGCCACGGCATCCTTGCGCCTGGGAGATTCACCTACAGCCATGTTTTCGACCTCCTTTAAATACTTGAGTTTCCGTTCAGACACTAACTTGGCTCAACCATCCGGCAAAAGGCTGTTGTGAACTCACCAGTCTATAAAGCACGGCTGTTTCTGCAGCACGGTTGAGCTTCTTGGTGTTGATTCCGTCTTTGAGTTCCACATTGCAGGCCTCAAGCGTATCTACCGAGAGTTCGATTTTTGCTTCCGAGTCCTCGTAAACAAACATGCCGTCGGTTTCGGTCAGGGTGGCGGGTTCGCCATCGAACTTGACTCCCATGATCCCGGGCATGGTGAGGAGGAAACCCTCATCGTAAGCGTCGAGACTCGCGCGCGTCAGATGCATCTTGAACTTATCCTTGTAAGGCGCGCCGCTGGTGGGACAGAAGGTATCGCAGTTTCCGCATTCGTTACAAAAGTCGGCAACGTTGACAATCTGGTAAGATTGGCCGATTTCAACCTTGCCCAAGGTTTCCACCACCGTGCCGTCACCGCTTTTTATGGCACGCTGCAGCGGGTAGGAGACGGGTTCGGCGCGCAGGGCAACATTGGCTCTGTTGGGGCAGACGGAGACGCAGACATTGCAGACCAGGTCACACTGTAGACAGCGGGAAGCCTCATCCATTGCGGCGGCCTCGCTTAGCGTCTTGACGTACAGCTCGAAATTAAGTCGTTCTTGGGGCCCGAGTTCGGGCATTTCGGGTCCAAAGACGCGCCGGGCCTGCTGGATGCCAATGTCAGCCAAGTTGGGTCGCCGCCGGTCCTCGGGCGCCAGTTGGATCCTGGGATTGTGGCCGGCCTTTTTCATGATGGACGTGGCGGCGCGGCGGCCGTCACCAATAGCGTTGATCAGGGAGGAAGCCCCGCGGATGGCGTCACCGCCGGCGAACAGGCCCTCTATCTGTGTTTCCATGCTGTCCCGGTCCACGGTCAGTTCGCCGCCGGGCAGAAAATCGAGTACCACCCGCTGGCCGATGGCCGTAATTACCGTGTCAACATCCAGTTTAAATTCGGAACCCTCAATTTTGATCGGCCGGGGACGACCACTGGCATCTTTCTTGCCCAGCTCCATTTTGAAGCACATATTGGACGTCAGCCGGCCATCTTCTACTAACATACATTCCGGCTGAGTGAGTTCATTCAGCTTAATACCTTCCTCTATCGCCTCCTGCACTTCCTCGGGATCAGCGGGCATTTCCTCGCGTGTGCGTCGGTAGATGATATTTACTTCGCCATTCTCTCCCAGCAATCTTTTGGCAGTACGCGCGACATCCATGGCTGAATTACCACCACCGACAACCGCCACTTTCTTTCCCAGATCAGGTGTTTGGCCTTGACGCACTGCGCTCAGAAAGCTCAATTGATATAGTACCCCTTCAGCATCTTCACCGGGAACGCCCAGGTCGTAACTTTCCTGGGCGCCGATGGCAATGTAAACATAATCGTGAGATTTGCGTAGTCCTGCAAATGCCTGCTTGTCGATTTGCACACCGGTATGCAGTTTGACGCCCAGGGCGATGATGGCGTCGATGTCCCGGGACAGGCTGCCATCGTCGAGACGGAAGGTTGGGATAGCATCGGCGGCCATACCCCCGGCAAATTCCTTTGTTTCGTAAAGGTCGACTTCGAAACCTTCTATCGTCAGAAAGTAGGCACAGGACAGGCCGGTAGGCCCGGCGCCGATGATGGCAATTTTCTTGCCAATGGCCGGCGCCGGGGTCAGGGAAAGCCCCCTGGCCTGGTTTTGGGAAATAAACCGCTTGATTTCCCGGATCATGAGTGGAGAATCATAGTTCATGCGGGTGCATTTGTACTGACACAGACGGTCGCAGACCATGCCCTGGACGTTGGGGAACGGGTTGGTGGCCAGGATGATCTTGTAGGCATTTTCGAAGTCGCCTTTTGCGGTATAATCAAGATAGCGCGGAATGTCTTGTCCCGTGCTGCAGGCGGTCACACAGGGCGCGCCGGCGCAGTCGAAGCGCGGCAGATTCCGACCGGTTTTGATGTTTTCAAAGGGGAACTTCTCCTTGGCGTAGCGACCGTTTTCGACAACTTCCGCAGCATAGGTCTTTAGGTTGGCCAGCCGTGCAGCGGTTTCGCTCTCGAGGCTTGCACGGGTCAGCATCAGGCTTTGTAGAGAATCGGCGCTGGCGTTTTTCATGGCACCGGTAATACGCTCCAGATATTGAGACAAACGCCCGTATCCGCCGGGTTTCAGTACATCGGAACAGACGGTCACCGGCTTGAGGCCGCAGCCCAGGGTGTCGACGATATTCAAGCAGTCGACTCCCGCGGAAAATGAAATGTCCAATACTCCCTTGAACTCTTCCTGGAGCCTGGCAGCCAGGTTGATACTGATGGGATGCAGCGCACGGCCGCTCATGTAGATCATGCCTTCGTTTTTAGGCAGGTTCTGCTCGATGTTGGCGGTCTCCAAGGTATTGGTCAGCTTCAGGCTGAATGCGACACCTTTGTCGCGGGCGGCATCCATCATCGCGCTGATCAGGGCAACACCGTCGTCGTACTTGAGATCATGCCCGAAAGCCTCGTCCGGGACCTCGGTTTTGAAATCGAGTCGGTGGTTGAGGATATTGCGCAGGCGGTTGGCACCCAGCAAGGTCGGGTTCAGTTTGATGGTGGTATGAAAACCGCGCTCTTCTACAAAGTAACGACCGATTTTCTCGACTTCCTCGGGCGGGCAGCCGTGCATGGTGGACACGGTGATACTGTCGGACATGGTACCGGGGATGCTCAGCTCTTTCGCCCGCGGATAGAACGCGGAAATACGCTCGATTTTTTCAGCCAGCTCGGTTGCGCAGTCGCTCATGTGGTCGAAAAAATGTTGCACGGTGGGGCTTTTGATGCCCTCAAGGTTATAGCCCGCACTCATGTTGAAGATAAAGCCCGGCTCCTTGGAGCTGCCCCATCCCAGCTTGTCCCGGAGGATATAGATAAGAATAAAGGCGTTCAGATACTCGTTGAAGGACTCGTCGAGCTTTAGCTCCTGGGACCATTCGCAGTTGTAGCCCTCGTCAGTCATGTCGATACAGGGCTTGGTCACTTCCAGCTCGTCCAGCACCTGGATGGTCTTCAGCTCGATGTAGCGTGCACCACACAGCCAGGCCGCGATGATATTTTGGGCCAGCTGGGTGTGCGGGCCGGCGGCTACGCCAAGGGGGGTTTCCAGCACTTGCCCGTAGCGACGCATCCGAAAAGGGTCGGTTTCCCTAGTCTCGAAAAAAAGTTTCCGGGGAATGCCGAAAATTTCATTTCTCTGTTCAAGATCGGAAAGTATCCATTTGAGCAGTATTTCTATATCAGTACAAATAAATTTATCTTTTTCCATTTTTACCTCCCAATCTGAATCCGCCGGAGGCGGTGAATTAACTACTGACCGATGTCGCCTTTAACCTTCTTCCAGTTTCTGCCAGAGACGAAGACCCTGCTCTTGAGCGTAGGCCAGGATTTCAGTTTCGGCGGCACTGGTGACTTTGCGTTCGTCTACAATCATTTTTCCCTGGGAAATGACGCTCAGGACATGGTTGGATTCGAGGCCGTAGATGAAGTGGCCGGTGAAGTTACCTGATGTTATTTTCGTGGGGGTGTCATAGTCCAGGATGACCAGGTTGTTTTCGCCGTCACCTTCGGCGCCCATGGTCTTAATGAAACGATGAACGTTGCGGAAACGCCTATACATCTGATCCGGGGAAATACCCTCGGTATTTTGTCCCACAAGATAGGCGGCTTTAGCACTGCGCAGCATGTCGCTGTGCATGCCGTCGGTGCCGAGCATGACGTTGTCGGTCAGTTCGGTGTAGCCGGTGGCGCCCACGTTGTTGTTCTGGTTGCTCTCCACGTTCTGAACGACCCACGCCGGGGACTCGCGCAAGTGTTTTTTTTCATTGTCGTCGAGGAAAACACAGTGACCCAGGATGGTGTGGGGGCTTTCCAGGGCACCGAATTCGTACAAGCGCTGAATCACGCGTTTGCCGTAGGTCTTCAGACAGTGTTCCTGGTCAGCCGGAGCTTCAGCCACGTGTACATGCAGCCCGGTATCGTGCTTGCGGGCGAGCTCAACGGATTTTTCAAGCAGGTTGTTGTCAACGGTAAAAGAGGCGTGCAGCCCCACATGACCCTTGCGGCCAGAAGAGAGGTATGTGTCGGTTTCGGCAAGGCCTGCTTCCATGCAGCCATCGCCATCACGGCAGGAAATCTCGTAGCATAGCAGGTGGCCGAGTCCTATCTTTTCAAACGCCCGGGCGATGGTTTCCAGGGATCCCTCAATGGCGTACGGGGAGGAATGATGATCGACGCAGAAGGTCACGCCGTGTTTGGCCATGTGCAAGGCCGCGGCCAAGGCGCTGGCCTCAATCATGTCGTGGTCGAGACGTTTGTCCACCCGCCACCAGACATATTCCAGGACTTCTATAAAATTAGTAGGGATCCGTGGCGACGCAGGCATGCCGCGGGCAAGGGTGGAATAGATGTGATGATGGCCGCAGGCGAAGGAATGTGTCACGACGCGGCCCTGGCAATCCATCACCCTGTCCTGAGTCGACAGTTCACGATCCGAGGGGATGGAATCACGGAAGGTTAAGCTCCCTGCGGGGCCAGGTTCGATCGCGAGGTGGGTTTTGCGAAGTTCCAGGGTTTCCGCATCGAGGTAGTTCGCGTTTTTCAAATATAGCGTCATTTAGCCCCCTTCGAATTGACAATTGAATATCGTCGATTGAGAAAGTTATAGACTTCAGTATTCAGGACTCCCACTCCCTGACATCTACCCAGACTTGCCGGGAGGTCTCAAAGGAAGCGTGTACCGCCGGACACCATCGTACCTGAAAAAAGCGTTGGCAATGGCCGGCGCTGTTGGAATGCAGACAATTTCACCGACACCTTTGGCGCCGAAAGCGCCTTCGGGGTCATCTTCCTCCACGGCAATGGGTACAATGCGAGGCACCTTATTTACCTTGGGGATGCCGAGAGAAATGTATTTTTCCGATATCAGGCGACCTTTCTCCAGCGGTACTTTTTCGCTCAGGGCATAACCGAGGCCCATAATCACGCCGCCCTCGATTTGCCCCTCAAAAAGCAGCGGGTTGATGACCCGGCCCGAGTCGTGGGCCGCATAGATCGTATCCACGCCGCCCTTTTCATCCAGAATGGCCAGGTGAGTCGCAAAACCGTAAGCAATGTGAGAAATAATCTTACCGGGTTCGCCCTCCGCGTGGGTGTAGTCGCAGATAAAACTACCCTCATAAATACGACCTACCAGCCCTTCAAGCGAATTACTTTCGAGGTCCTTTTTCAGCTTCAGGGCCGCATCGATGATGGAACGGCCAAGGAGCATGGTGCCACGACTAGCGGTGGTTACCCCGCCGATAGTCTCCGAAGCGGTGGTTACCTTGATGTCGATCAACTCGCAATTGCTCAACCCCACCGCTTTGCACAGGATCTGCCGGGCCACGGTGTGGATGCCCTGGCCCATCTCGGTCCAGCCGTGATGCAAGCGCAACTTCCCGTCCGGCAGGACCTCAATCTTGACCTCGCTGACTTCCACCATCCCGTTGCCCATGCCGCAGTTTTTAATGCCAAGAGAAAGGCCTTTGTACTCGGTGTTTTCATAGGTATCCTTGACGGCCAGCAACGTCCGCCTGAGCCCGACGCCCTCTCCGAGTACCTGGCCGGTAGTGGTCATCAGGCCGGAGTCCAGTGCATTGTCGTAGCGGAACTGCCAGGAATCAAAACCACCCATCTCGCACAATTCCTCGACCATGGTTTCCATGGCGAAGGTGACCTGGTTGACGCCAAAGCCGCGCATGGCGCCACAGGGGATGTTGTTGGTGTAAACGGCCTTGCCCGTGATGTTCACGCTGGGCACATAATATGCGCCGGCGGCGTGGGTGACGGCGCGGCCCAGAACCGGACCGCCCACGGAGGCATAGGCCCCGGTATCGGCGAGAATGTTGGCTTTAATAGCGGTAAGCTTACCGGTCTTGTCACAACCCAGGGCGTAGTCCATCCACATGGGGTGGCGTTTGGGATGCATGCGAATGGATTCGGGTCGGGACAGCCGGACTTTCACGGGTCTGCCCAAATGATGGCAGTACAGCGCGGCGTGGCCCTGTACGGTCAAGTCTTCTTTGCCACCGAATGCACCCCCGCAGTCCACCAGGGTCACCACCACCTTTTCCCGTGGATATCCAAGAAGAGAAGCAATTTCGTGGTGATCTGCATAGATGCCTTGGCTCTGGGAGTAAATCTGCACCCCGGCTTTAAAAGGTATCGCCACGGAGGACTCGGTTTCGAGGAAGCCGTGGTCCACCATCTGAGTTTCGAGAACCCCCCGGGCCACATAGGCGGACGCGGCCAGCTCTTTTTCAACGGGCTTGCCCCGGCTGATGGTCTGAGCGAACAACAAGTTGCCGCCCACATGGATCTTGACAGGGCTGGTTTCGGCTGTGGTCATATCCGTTTGGGGATCAAGGACATCGTACTCGACGTGGATTAATTTGGCCGCCTCGCGGGCCTGGTCTTCGGTTTCGGCCACCACACCGGCAAGCACATCACCGATGTAACGCGTGGTTTCGCCGGCTTTGATCATGACCGGCCAATCCTGAACGATCGGACCCAGGTGGCGTTTACCGGGGATGTCCTCGGCCGTGAATATCTGGATAACGCCGGGGGCCTTGCCGGCTTCATCCAGGTCCATGGAAAGAAACCGGGCGCGTGGATGGTCGCTAAAACGCAGGGCGCCGTGGACCATGCCATCAAAACGTAAGTCGTCGATAAAGGGTTTACGGCCGAGGGCGCGTTCGAAGGCCCTGTATTTGGGGCTGGAGACACCGATCCCCGCCCCATCTTCAAACGTGATTTCCCGGCCTTCACCCAAGGCGGCGGCCGCTTCGAGCACGGCGTCCACGATCTTGACGTAACCCGTGCAGCGGCAGACATGGGCTTTTAAAGCCTTGACAACCTCATCGCGACTGGGGTGGGGGGTGGTCGTCAGCAGGATTTTGGCCCGCGCTATGATACCCGGAGTGCAGTAGCCACACTGTACGGCACCCTTGGATACGAAAGCCTTTCCCAGAATACGACGCACCTTTTCCGGAAAGCCCTCGATGGTGATGACGGCCTTTCCCGCCACGCGCTTCATGGGAGTCGAACAGGCCAGCGTTGGTTTGCCATCCATCTCGATCAGACAGGCCCCGCAGCCCGCTTGTCCCGAGCAGCCATCTTTAGCGGAAGTAATCCCTTTTTCTTGCCTAAGGAAAGTTAAGAGCGGCATCTTGGGATTGCCTGAAAACTTCGTTTTCTGACCGTTTAATGAAAAAGAGATCATTTCCCCGACTCCTTTAGAGTTCGCGCTCAAGTACCTATTTTACCCTTCATGCTTCATAAAATCGCCATGGCCTCGACCTCCACCAGCACATCCTTGGGTAGCCGGTCCACGGCCACGCAGGAGCGCGCCGGGGCGTTTTCAGTGAAATATGTCTGGTAGACCTGGTTAAACGCCACGAAGTCGTTCATGTCGTTTAGAAAACAGGTGGTCTTGATCACCTTATCCAAGGTGGCCCCCCCTGCGGTTAACACGGCCTTGAGATTCTCCATGACCTGGCGGGCCTGGGTCTCAATATCTTGTCCTACGATCTCGCCAGAATGTGGATCCAAAGGGATCTGGCCCGAGGTGATCAGCAGATTTCCGTTTTTTATGGCTTGATTGTAAGGGCCGATAGCGGCGGGTGCGTTGTCGGTGGTAATGATTTGTTTGTCCATTGAATTCTCCTATTATTCATAATTGCTTAGCTATTAGCGGATAGGTATTATCTTCTATTTTACCGGATTCGGGGTGTGCCCGATTTTAGCAAACCTTGCAGGATATCGACAGGGCTCTTCATTCTGCTCAGTAGGATCATGGCGGAAATGATGTACGGTTTGTAACTGGCCTCCTGGTACATGGGTACCCGGTAACGGTCGAACACACTGGCCGCCACCTCCCCCTTGGCACAGCTCACACCGGTGATGTCGGCGGGCAGGCAGTGCATGTAAAGGGCCTTGCCCTCATGGGTGGTCGCCATCAATTCTTCGGTGCACTCCCAATCCCCGTGGGTGGCGTTCTGAGCCAGCAATTCTTTTTCCAGGGACTTGATGCCGTCATGGTCCCCTTGGCCGTAGAAATCGGTGCGTTTCTCCATGGCGGCAA
>Ga0056107_100145_pt1 | contig 13780 bp, 18 predicted proteins | sample WorMetcrassitun2_FD_77006 | JGI IMG/M metagenome (GOLD analysis project Ga0056107, IMG submission 77006) | Marine gutless worms symbiont microbial communities from Max Planck institute for Marine Microbiology, Germany - Olavius crassitunicatus.2 ...
GAAATCCACTGGAGGTCGAAACCCATAGGTAAAGTTGCCGCCAACCTGCCATTTATGAAAAATATGGCAGAGTATAATTTCACACATAATTGTTGACACTACCCGAAAGAGCCTGCGGGTAAGATATTTGAAAAACTGGGTATTCATGTCCACTTTTTAGATAAAGGTAAGTTTGACCCAACAACATATTCAGCATTAGTTTCGATAATTAAAAAAGAGAAACCAGACATATTACATTTGCATGGATACGGGGCATCAAATTTTGGACGAATCGCGAGTCTATTTTGTAGAATTCCCAATATTCTCCATGAACATGTTTATATTCCCAATCAACCATTGTATCAAACCATAGCAGACACTATGTTGTCATCTGTGACAACAAAAGCAATTGCTTGTTCCAAATCAGTTAGAGATTTTATGATTAAAGATCGTAAAGTTAAGCCTGATATCCTGGAGATTTTGCTTTATGGCCTTCCGCTATCTCAATTTCAAGCGCCTGATATAGCTAAGGTTCAAGAAATAAAAAAAGCTTGGGGTTTGCATTATCGGATAAGATTGTTAGTTGTATTGGACGCTTGCAGAATTCTCAAAAAGGACAGATATTTCTTTTAAAGGCTGCCGCATTAATTTTAAAAGAATTACCGGAAACACGGTTTCTGATTGTTGGGGATGGGCCAGACCTATCCCGATTTCAAAGGGTTGCAAAAGAAGAGGGGGTTGATAAGAACGTAATTTTCACTGGCTTTCGTGACGACATTCCTGCTATCCTTGGGTTGTCAGATATTTTTGCTATGCCCTCCTTATATGAGGGATTTCCTATTGCCTTAGTGGAAGCCATGAATTTACGTAAACCTATCGTCGGTTTTCCTGCAAATGGAATCCAAGAAGCGATTACGGATGGCGTAAATGGTTTTTTAGTCCCTTTTGGAAATGTTGAATTATTAGCTGAGAGAATTATTTACTTACTGAAAAATCCAAAAGAAGCCAAAAATATGGGAGAGGAAGCATGGAAGGTTTGCCAAGGTTATGATATTTCTCTTTCTGTCCAGAGACTTGGACAGATTTACAAGGAGTTAGGGACTCTTTAGACTTAGTAGGTTTTACATTAGATTCAACTTATATTGCGATATCAAATGTTTGCGAGCCTATGGGTAAAAAATAAAATGAACCGATACTCAAGTAAATACCTTATGTATGTTCTTTTTTTCTTGATAACGCTCCAATTGGGGGCCATTAAGGTGTTGGCGGAGCAAGAAAAAGCAATAAACCGCGCAAAACATATTGTGTGGGCTCAACCAACGGATAATGAATATGCAATCTATTATAGCTCCCAGGCGAATGACGATTGGTCTGGCCCACTGAAGCTTTCCAATAATGATAGCTTAAATGTTACGCCTGCAATTACAACGAATCCCAGTGGTGAGGTTTGGGTGGTTTGGTCAGCGCTCAAAGAAACGGAGATATCATTATATTATAAGCGCTTTCACAATAATCGGTGGGGCTCTGAAACGCTGATTAATACGGGGCTTAGCTCAAATACTGCGCCCACATTGCTGGTAGACGGAACGGGTGTTGTCTGGCTGGCGTGGTCGGCAAATAGCGGCCAAGATGATGAAGTCTTTTTTGCCCGTTGGATCGATGGGGAATTTGAAAACCCCAAACAGATGACTTTCAATTCTGTACCGGATATATTGCCTATTTTAAGCGTGGATGAAATAAGCAGTCAGCCCATGATAGATTGGTTACAGGCTTGCGATTCCGGTAACTGTGCATATTATTCTAAGTGGACCGGTTCCGAATGGAGTGAGCCGTTACCTTTTACTGCAGGTGATGATGTGGCGGGTAATGCGGCGACATTCACATTACAGAAAAAACAATTTCAAATTCCGAGTTTCGTCAAAACACCTCAGTCCGTATCGGTTCATATGGATGGTACCGGTATACAATCAATCCCGTTACGACTGGTGCCAAGGAAAATAAATTAGCCGGTATATATCTGTATTAATAGGTACATTGGCTTCCATTTATAATATTTGGATATGTTATGCGTTTAACACATTCTTACTATCGGTGGCTTAAAAGGGTATTATTAGTGTTCACCATCAGTATTGTAGCGGTATTTTTTTGCAGACCGGTTATGGCGGCCAATATCGCTGCATTTGGTGATAGTATCACTGAAGGTGTGGGCAGTTCAAATGGTGGATATCCGCCAAAACTATTGTTTTTATTAAATAAATATGTAGATGGCAACCACGGAGTGGATAACCATGGAAAGGGCGGAGAAGCGACAGCCTGGGGCAATGGTCGTATTCATGCAGTTCTCGGTAGTAAAAAATACCACTATGTACTAATTCTTGAAGGTACGAATGACATATATTTCGGATTGTCATTGGAATCGACACGATACTACCTTGAAGCGATGGTCCAAAAGTCAAAAAACCTCTTTCACACCACCCCCCTGATTGCCCTGTTGACGCCTGATGCGCGGGAAGAGTCTTTGGCAAATCAGAAGCATATTGAAACCACTTATAATCCGTTAATCGCTAATATTGCAAATAAATTTCATGTACCCCTCGTGAATTTGTATAATGCGGTTGCGGGAAATTGGAATGCGTTGAGCGACGATCAGCTGCACCCCAATGATGTTGGTTATCAGATTGTGGCGAATACATGGTTCCATCCGCTAAAGGTCCTTATTGATGAGGAACAAAGGAGACGCGAGGAGGAAGAAGAAGATGGAGAAGATAGTGGCGATGGTGGTGGTGGCGGAGGTTGCTTTATTGATACGATCTTTCAAAATCATGATGACGTCAAACCGTAAATATTGTTAACGGCTGGTGTGCAAAGCGTAGTTCCAGTTCCTGATACCTTTATGAAAATCCTCATGATCGCCCCACAACCCTTTTTTTCCGAGAGAGGGACCCCCATAAGTATTCGATTGATGTGCCAGGTGCTGGGCGGGGCCGGACATCAGATTGATTTGCTGACGTTTCCAACGGGGAGAGATGTCTCTTTACCCCATCTGGATGTCATTCGTATCCCCAACTTTTTAAAAGTACGAAAGATTCCAATCGGGCCATCTTTGACCAAACTGGTTTTTGATGTTGTCCTGTTTATTTATGCTTTTTTGCTTTGTATTTCCCGCCGATACGATGTGATTCATGGAATTGAAGAAGGCGGTTTTATCGCTGTATTTCTTGGAATCGTTGGAAGAACTCCGTCCATCTATGACATGGATTCCAGTCTTGTTGATCAATTGCGATACAGCCGATTCATTAAATCCCCGACCGTTTTAAAAATTGCACGAAAGTTGGAAACATGTGCATTACAAAACGCGTCACTCATTCTTACGGTTTGTCAGGCACTCACAGAGACTGCCAAATCGTTGGCGACAACACCGATTGTGCAGATTGAGGACATCCCCTTGCAGGGTCTGGAAGGTGCTGTAAAGACAGATCAATATGAGTTGATCACCACTTTTGGGCTAACCGATAAAAAAAGGGTCGTCTACACCGGAAATCTGGAAGAATATCAGGGCATTGACTTGCTACTTGATTCGTGGCCTATCTGATGCAACACGCTGATATCGAGAAAACGGCAATGTTGGTAATGGTGGGTGGAGATAAAAAGCGGATTAACGAATATGTCGCCATGGCTGCGGAAAAAAGAATAAGCGATTCTATTCTATGGGTTGGGCACCGGCCTGCCAGAGAAATGGCCATTTGGATGGCCATCGCCGATGTGTTGGTATCGCCGCGCCGTAAAGGGGAAAATACCCCCTTAAAGCTCTATTCATATATGGATTCTTTACGGCCGATTGTGGCAACGGACATCAAGTCCCATTCCCAGGTGCTTGATGACTCAGTAGCCTTTTTAGCAAAGCCTGACCCGCGATCGTTGGGTAGCGCCATCCATCTATCACTCACCGATTCTGTGCTTTCCACTAAAAAGAGCCGGAAGGCTATGGCCCTTATTAAACGAAAATATTCATACCCCGTTTTTCAGAAAAAGCTGTTATCTGCCTACAAATCGGTCAATTCGCTTAAAAATTAACTCAACAAAAAACAGATAAAGAAAGATTGTAAATGAAAAAATACTGGTTACCGGTGGATTGGGCTTTCTCGGATCTCATATAACAAAGCGTCTGGTTACGCTGGGGGAAGACGTTACCATATTTGCACGACCGACATCCAAGGCCGTGGTGCATAACGAGGTTCCCATTGTGTGGGGTGATATTCGCGATGCAAAAGCGGTCTAAAAGGCAGTGGGTGGTGCGACCCATGTGATCCATTTGGTATCGAATTTCCGAAAAGGGGGATCGGATAAAAACGAAGCATACGATATTAATGTGAAAGGTACAGAAAATATCCTAAGTGCCTGTAAAAAGAATATGATTAGGCGGCTTGTTCATTGCAGCACGATTGGTGTACATGGCAGTGTAAAAGAAATCCCGGCAAATGAAAAAACGGGGTTTAATTCAGGGGATCTTTATCAATCGACAAAACTTGAAGCGGAAAAGCGCGTGTGGAAAGTATATAATGACTCAAAACTTCCAATTACCGTGATTCGGCCCATTTCGATGTTTGGGCCTGGCGATTTAAGAATGTTGAAATTATTTCGAATGATAAAAAAGAAACGATTTATTATTATTGGTGACGGAATGCCTTATTTCCAGCCGGCGTATAGTGATGATGTTGTTAATGGTTTTTTGCTGGCACTTGAAAAAAAGAAGCCATTGGGGAAGCGTTTATTGTCGGTGGTGATGAATATGTTCGGTTAAATACGTTGTGTGAAATCATAGCAGATGCCCTGAATGTGCCGCCGCCGAAGATTAAAATTCCCTTAAAGCCTGTCCTGTTATTGGCGGATATTTGTGAAAAGCTGTGCGCCCCGTTTGGTATCGAACCGCCCATACACCGCCGCCGCGTCAGTTTTTTTCAGAACAACCGGGCATTTACGATTGATAAAGCCCGAAATATTTTAGGGTTTGAGCCCCAAACGACATTGGATGAAGGTGTCCGCAAAACAATAAAATGGTACGAAGAAGAGGGGCTGATATAAAAAACGATGGGGAAAAATAAACAATTCCAGTCAGAAGAAATATGGACACCGGAAACAAAAGGGGCTAAAGCAACCCAGTTGCAAGCAACGCTTACTTCAAGCGATACGTCCGCTTTACAAAAATATGCAAAAATCGTCATCGGTGAATTACAGTATGGTAAGCTCATTAAATATGAACTATTAACCACATTTTTGTCTCCGCTTCCCGGTGCACTCGGTTTTTTACTTCGTAAACAGTTTTACCCGCAGATTTTCGGCGCCATGGGATCCAAATCCGTCATTGGAAAGTCTGTGACCTTGCGCCATCCGCAAAAAATTAAGATTGGCCGGGGGGTTATTATCGATGACTATGTGGTCCTGGATGCCAAAGGGGAAAATAATACAGGGATTACCATTGGCGATAATGTGATTATCGGGCGGGGAACCGTAATTAGCTGTAAAAATGGAAATGTTGAAATTGGTAAAAATACAAATATTGCCACACAGTGTTTTATTCAATCGGCCAAAGAAGTGATTATTGGACAAAACGTCCTGTTTTCTGCTTTTGTCTACCTGATCGGCGGCGGCGATCATAAAACCGACCGTATCGATATCCCCATCATCGCCCAGGGGCAGATGGTTCGGGGGATACATATTCAGGACAATTGTTTTATTGGCGCCGGTGCGAAAATTCAAGACGGTGTCGTTATTGGGAATGATTCAATTGTTGGCACAGGATCTGTCGTTAGAAAATCCATTCCTAAATTTTGTATTGCCGCCGGCGTTCCCGCAAAAACCATTCGCAGTCGAAAATCACCCAATAACCAATTGTGAAAATAATTGACCAGATCGTTGATCAGCGCCCGGCTGTAGAGGGTCAATTTAACGGAAATTTCGATGGATTGCGTGCCGTTGCCGCCCTGATGGTGATGGCGATGCACATAAAAACAATTCCCCCGTTGGCGGGCGGGGCACCGGGGGTTTGGCTATTTTTTACGTTAAGTGGGTATCTGCTTTATTGCAGCTTTCTTCGATTATCGAATCAGGTCAATTCAAATATTATTATGGCCTATATGACCCACCGTGTTTTTAGGATCATCCCGCTTTATCTGGTATTTGTTTTTGTTTATGCATATGTTTTCAAAGGATGGTCCCTTGATCAACAAAATTCTTTTTTAATCGTCCAATCATTTTTCCTGAAAGATACCTTGCATTTGTGGACGGTAAAACAGGAAATGATCTTTTATCTTGTTCTCCCCTTGATAATGATGTCGTTCTATTTCATAAAGTCCACGGGCCTGCGTTCTTTTATATTAATTTTCGGTGCTGTTTTAGCCATTTACCTGCATTCGACCTACGATCTGTCTCTTTTTAGCACCCGCGCTCACGTGGCCTGCTTTTTGTTGGGGATGGCAGCCGTTCATGTGAAACAATATGTTCCAAGTGCGTGGTCCCCTTATATTGCTTACTCATCCCTTGCTTTAATATTGATCCTCTGCCTTTTTGTTCAATGGAATCTTCCAATACGAAGTTTTTTAGGCATCCTCTCCAGAGAACATATTCATCGAAATTCATTTGTTTTTTTTCCGCTTTGTTTTCTACTTGTAATGAGTTTAAGCCGGTTTTCGAGCCGATTCTGGGGAAACCGCTATCTGAGGTTGCTGGGTGTCGTTGGTTATGGATTTTATTTGTGGCATCCGTTAACGTGCGAGCTCGTACGCGGATGGCAACTGTCGAATATAATCGTATTTCAATTTTGTGCCTACAGCCTAACGTTTTCCTTTGCACTTACGACATATTTTATCATTGAAAAACCGGGCATCAATTTAGGCCGTCAGTTAGCCATCTAGGTACGAGATAATAATACCATACTGAAAATTTTTCGCCCGTGGATGCTATGTATGGTGCTGCTCGTTATTTTCCTTTGTTACCGGCAAATATATTTACAAGAACCTATGAAAGTACAGTTCACGATGTGGTCTTCTAATGATACGGTGGTCCAACTTTTCATCGATAGTGGCGACGGGTTTTCTATGAAAAAAAGTGGTACCGCGGAAATTGTGGCCAATAAATGGAACCAGGTTCGCATGAATTTCAGAGATGAAAACATAGAAAAACTACGATTCGATCCAGGGGCCACCGGGGGAACATATAAAATAAAAGATGTTTCCATAAAACCCCGGTTCGAAAAAATAATGCGGTTGGATTTATCAAAATTTGCGGGGCATCGTGACATAAAAAGTATTGAATACAAGTCCGACACCCTTGATGTTGTCACCATTTCCAAGACGAAGGATCCGGTGCTGATTTATCATGGGTCAATGAATCGACTCCTAACAATGAATAATGTGTTGGTGGTCGTCGGTATGGTAAGCACCATATTACTAATTATGTTGCTAACCATATGGGATTCGTTTGTATTTACCCGGCAACAAAACCCGCAACGCTGATTGAGAGTTTGTAAGCGCTTTTTACAAATTAAAAGCTAAAGTGCACATTATTATATTTGCTAAGCACCTAGGAGGAGGATATTTTGGATCTATCGGTTGTGATACCTGTCTATAACGAAACGGAAAGCCTTCCGTTACTTCACGAAGAACTCGTCTCATCCATTGAAAAGCTTTCTTTGGATTATGAAATCATTTATGTTGATGATGGCAGCCAAGATGACAGTTTCATAACACTGGAACGGATTCATCAAAAATGGGAAAATGTTGTCCGTGTAATCCGTTTCAGGAAGAACTTTGGACAAACAGCGGCAATCTCAGCAGGGTTTGATTATGCCAAAGGTGATATAATTATTTCCATGGACGCTGACATGCAAAACGATCCCAGCGATATTCCATTGCTGCTGGAAAAGATTGATGAAGGCTACGACCTGGTCAATGGATGGCGACATGATCGAAAAGATACGTTTATTAATCGGCGGCTGCCATCAATTATTGCCAATAAAATCATTTCTTACACGACCAATGTAAAATTACATGATTATGGATGTACTTTAAAAGCATTTAAAAAGGATGTGGTAAAAAATACTAAGCTGTACGGTGAAATGCACCGTTTTCTTCCGGCAATTGCCAGTTATTATGGTGTCTCCATTGCCGAAGTAAAGGTGAATCATCGCCCACGTCGATTTGGAAAAGCAAAGTATGGTATTTCTCGAACCATTAAAGTGATCCTGGACCTGATCACGGTTAAGTTTTTGCTGAGCTATTCCACCCGGCCGATACAGATTTTTGGCCTTTTGGGGTTTTATAGCGGGGGCCTCGGGTTTTTAATTGCCCCTTACTTAACATTCATGCATCAGTTCTATGGCATCCCTATGGGAAATCGCCCGATCCTTCAGCTGGCTATTTTGTTGATATTTATGGGGTTGCAGTTTATTTCTATCGGTCTCATAGCAGAGTTGCAGGCGCGTACCTATCATGAAACCCAGAATAAATCGATTTATTCCATAAAGAAGATATTGATCAAAGACAGCTAAGATGATTCTTTTTGATACACATGTCCATTTGTACGACCCGCAATACGTGGCTCGGTTGCTCCATAACGCCCACGAGAATTTTAAAATCGTGGGCAGGGGACTTGGTAGCAATAAGTCAACACATGATGGCGTTTTATGTTTAACCCAAACGGATAAAAGCCTATCTGTCGAACAATTATTAGATATCGTAAATGACAAGACCGGATGTCCCGACTGCTTGGGTGATTGGCAAACAGATGCCACGAACGAAAAAGGCTCTTTAGCGCTACGCACTTTTTCCGAAACGGGTGATCCGCGGGTGGTCTTTTTGATTAACGGCCAGCAGATTGTATCTAAAGAAAAGCAGGAAGTCTTGTCTATCGCCAATAACGAACCCATTGCAGGGGGGCTGTCTTTAAATGAAACCATATCCGCCATTGCCGAATCAGGCGGCATTTCTATTATTCCATGGGGCGTTGGAAAGTGGCTGGGAACACGTGGAAAGGTCCTAAAAGAGTTGCTTGAGATGGATTCTGAATTGCCTATATTTTTGGGAGACAACCTGGCGAGACCCAAATGCTGGTTCCATGTGCCCCATTTTGATATGGCTCGGAAAAAAGGTGTAAAGATTCTAAATGGCAGTGATCCATTAAATTTTAGTTCAGAGCTCGCCAAACCGGGATGTTTTGGTGTGGCCTTACCTTTTGCGAACCTTGATCATCAACGGCCGGCAGCGAATATTAAGGCGCTTTTATTGGATCATCATCAGGTTAAGAAAAATTATGGATCTCCGCAATCATTTCGGAAATTTGTTGCCACACAGCTGACACTTAACCTCATACGGTTACGGCCGAATACAGCCGTGCGAGGCCCTTTATAATGAAGCGGGATATCTCAGCATTATCCAACGGACATTTTGATCACGTTATTATCGGGGGGGGGTTCATGGGGCGGTTATTGCCTATGAATTGGCAGCCGCTGGATATAAAATCGCCATAATTGATAAAAATGATTTTACGTCTGCCACCTCTGCCAATAGTTTTAAAATCATCCATGGCGGGATCCGATACCTGCAAAATTTAGATATACTTCGTATGCGGGAATCCATTTACTCTCGACGCTATTTTCTAAAAGAGGTGCCCCATCTGGTAAAAACATTTCCGTGTATCATGCCGGTAAAAAAAGACTCTCTTATCAAACCGTTTATGTATCAAGTGGCACTGGGACTAAACGACTTGGTTTCATGGGATCGAAATATAGGGGTTGGAAAGGACCAGACGATACCCCGGAGTCAGTTTTTTCAGCCATCCAAGGTAGCAGAAATACTACCCGAGATTGGTACATCTACTTTTTCAGGTGCGATTTACTGGCATGATGCGGTCGCACTGGAATCCGAAAGGCTGGTATTACATTTTATTCAAAAAGCGGTTTCATATGGGGCAATTGCGGCCAACTACGTTAAAGCTCAAAAGGTTAATACGAAAAATGGTCGTGTTTGCGGCATAAGCGCTCAATGCGAGTTTTCACAAAAGACTTTCGATATTCGAACCAAGATAGTCGTCAACTGTACTGGGCCCTGGTTGCATGAAATCGGTTGTATGAAATGGGGGCTTTAGGCCCTCCAGGGAAAAAAATAAAACAAGACTATGCCGTCGCACTAAATTTAATTGTAGACCCGTTATTGTTTGAATCATATGCGGTTGGAATCGAAGGGGAGGGGGGGTACCAAAAAGAAGGTTCGCTATTAAAAAAGGAAAAACGTTTATTCTTCTTTGTCCCCTGGCACCAAAAAACCATGGTTGGCACGTATTATCGAAAATATCATGGAAATGTAAATGATTTCTCGATTCAAAAATCAGATATTTCCGCGTTTATCCGTGATATTAACACTGTTTATCCCGCTGCGGATATCTCACCTGAAAACGTATGTTTTTACCATGCGGGGCTGATACCGATCCGGCCGATTAAAGGGCAATCAAATACGAACTTTACGCTCCGTAAAAATACAAAAATAATTGACCATGCGCATCAAGACGGACCCAAGGGCTTTATTTCCATCAATAGTACCAAGTTTACTACCGCTGCGGCTACTGCCAAAAAATTGATAAAATACCTGGAAAAAAGCAATAGAGATGAAACCCCAACTGGGGTAAAAAAGCCCCAAACAGCGTCAACAAGGGCAACAGAAAACAAAGAGAGGCCTTTTATTAATCACTGGCCCGTGACCCCGGATGATATCCGACAGTTCATTCGCCATGAAATGGTGTTCACGCTGGGTGACATAATTTTCAGAAGAACCAACTTGGGCGCGTTGGGAAAACTAACGGATGATCGACTGCGTTTACTGTCCCAGACCATGGGCCGGGAGTTGGGTTGGGATGAAACGAAGATCAACCAGGAAGTAAATTCGGTTAAAAGCTATTTTAGTTCTTTGGACGTGTAAGGAAAATGGATAATAAAATGAGTATTGATGAGACCCCCAAAAAAATAATCATCCAGATACCGTGCTACAATGAAGAAGAAACATTACCCACAACGCTTGCAGCATTGCCCCGTACCATTAATGATTTCCATCCGGTTGAATGGCTGGTCATTGATGATGGCAGTTCTGACAACACGACGGCGGTTGCCCGGTCACTCGGTGTCGACCATGTGGTATCTCATTACCAAAACCTTGGATTGGCCCGAGCGTTTATGACCGGAATAGATGCCTGCATCGAAAGAGGGGCCGATATTATTGTCAATACCGATGCCGATAATCAATACGATGCCGGGTGCATTCCAAAACTGGTGAATCCCATACTGGATAATGAAGCCGAGATGGTCATTGGGGCAAGACCGATACAAGACATATCACACTTTTCAGCTATAAAAAAACTGCTCCAACGGTTGGGGACATGGAGTGTTAGTATCGCCAGCGGCGCCAAAGTTTTAGATGCACCTAGCGGGTTTCGAGCATTTAGCCGCCAGGCCGCCATGCAGTTAAATGTATTTTCAAATTACAGCTACACCTTGGAAACGATTATCCAGGCTGGCCAGCGCGGCCTGACGGTTCTTTCGGTTCCAATCAAGACGAATGAGTGCCTGCGACCCTCCCGCTTATTAAAAAGTATTCCGTCATATATTTCGAAACAAGTCTTAACAATTATCCGAATTTTTATGACCTATCGATCATTTCGGTTTTTTGCAGTCCCGGGTATTATTTCATTTTCACTGGGGTTGCTAATTAGCTTGCGGTTTATAATTTACTATTTTTCAGGTAGTGGTGTCGGGCATATTCAGTCCCTCCTACTGTCCATTTTGTTGATGGGGTCCGGCTTTTTTTTGATTGTATCCGGATTATTGGCTGACCTGATTTCGGTGAATCGAAAACTATTGGAAAAAATTACCGCCCGTGTCCAAAAGATTGAAGCAGGTATTCGAAAGAAGGGTGAACGGTAGATCACTATTATGAAGATTTGTATCATCGGTCCGACTTATCCGTTTAGAGGCGGGATTTCTCACTATACGACATTGCTGTATCGCCACCTAAAAAAACAGCATGACACAACTTTTTTTGCCTTTAAGCGCCAATATCCCAAATGGATTTATCCTGGAGAGACCGATCGTGATCCAAGCAATCAACCGCTATTTGAATCCGATGTGAATTATATTCTAGACTCATTAAATCCATTTTCATGGATTCGTTTATTCAAAAATCTTAATAAGACAAACCCGGATTTGGTTATTTTCCCATGGTGGACTTTTTTTTGGACAATCCCATTTTATTTTGTTGCGAAATTGGTCAAAAAGCGGATGAGGAGCAAAATACTGTTCATCTGTCATAATGTTAAAGAGCACGAAAGCAAACTATTTCATAGATTTTGTACAAGTTTAGTTTTAAATCAAGGAGATTATTTTATTGTTCATTCTTCTGAAGAAAAATATAAATTAAAAAAAATATTGCCTAATAAAGAAGTTATTAAAGGATTTCACCCCTCCTATAAAGCCCTTCAGGGAAGAATATACGACAGCAACGAAGCAAAAAAAATATTAAATTTAGATGGAAGGATACTTCTGTTTTTTGGATTTATTCGTCCGTATAAGGGATTGAAATACCTCATTGAAGCAATGCCGATAATCCTAAAAGAAATAAAAATCACCTTGCTAATTGTCGGTGAGTGTTGGGATGACAAGAATAAGTATAAAAAAGAAATTAAAAAAATAGGAATTAATGAGTTTGTCGTTTGGGTTGATCGCTATATTCGTAATGAAGAAATCGGACTATATTTTGCCGCGACCGATTTGGTGATAACACCCTATATTTCTGCAACAGGTAGTGGGATAATTCAAACGGCTTTCGGATGCTCTCGCCCTGTGGTAGCAACTTCAGTCGGTGGATTAAGCGAGGTTGTTAAAGACGGAAAAACCGGATATCTTGTTCGACCGCAGGATGCTGAAGAAATTGCAAATGCAGTTATTAAGTTTTTTAAGGAAAAAAAATCAAGCTTTTTCAAAAAAAATATAGAAAATGAAATAGATAAATTTTCCTGGGGAAGACTTATAAAGGAGATTGAAAGGGGATATGCCAAATTTTAAAAGTGAGAGCTCGTTATCTGAGAAAGTAATTAATGATGGGCGAATAATATTCGTAGTCGGAAACCCTCGATCAGGTACAACCATGATGGGACATATTTTAGGTCAAAATAAATATATTCATACGTTTAAAGAGCTACATTTTTTTGAAAAATTATGGACACCTAAAAATGAAAAAATGAAGATTGACCCCAAAGAAGCCCTTAATTTGACGGCATCTTTAATTGATATCGATAGAAATGGTTTTTTTAGACGGGAAAATACGGCACGATTCAACGAAATGGCCCGAAAAGTTATTTCAGATTTAGATAAAAAAAAATGTTCCCACAGCGATGTGTATCGGAATTTCTTACACTATTTCACAAATAAAAATAATAAAAAAATATCCTGTGAACAGACTCCCGGATATCTTTATTTTATTGATGAGATTAAAACAATATTTCCCAATTCAAAATTTATTTTTATGGTTAGAGACCCGAGAGACGTTATGTTATCAAAAAAGAACCGATGGAAACGCCGCTTTTTAAGTGTGAATGATATCCCATTGAATGCTACCGTTCGCACTTTTATCAATTATAGCCCCAATGCCGTTGACTTAACAATATAATACGACATATCTCTTGTAAATATAAGTGGTTGTGATATGTTGGGGACAATTAAGCATATCTTTTAAATCTTACAAAAGGAGATAAAAATGTCAAA
>Ga0056107_100147_pt1 | contig 13730 bp, 14 predicted proteins | sample WorMetcrassitun2_FD_77006 | JGI IMG/M metagenome (GOLD analysis project Ga0056107, IMG submission 77006) | Marine gutless worms symbiont microbial communities from Max Planck institute for Marine Microbiology, Germany - Olavius crassitunicatus.2 ...
CCTTGAAATGGAAGCCGAGCTGGTCAGATCCATCACTGGTATCCAGATATCGCCCCAGGATTTCATCCGGATCGGGGAACGGATCATCAATATGGAAAAATGCTTTAACCTGCGCCACGGCGCCACGCGCGGGATGGACAGCCTGCCTGATAAATTTACAAAAGAGCCGGTTCCCGAAGGCCCCGCCAAAGGTGCAATGGTCAATCTGGAACCCATGATCGCCGATTTTTATCAAGCCATGGGATGGGATGAAAATGGCATCCCCCTGCCGGAGACACTCAATCGTTTGGGTTTGAGAAAAAGAGAATAACGCGTCGCGTATCTAAGTTACAAGCGCTGATGGGATAAAGGAAGTTTCACCGTATGGACAAAAAACGAACTGTTTACGAATCATTACGCTTTAAGATTATTCACAACGATCTGCGGCCAGGCGAGGTTCTTAATGAAAAGAAACTCATGGCACTATACAAGATCGGCCGAACCCCTTTGCGGGAAATTTTCCTGAACTTGAAACGCGACAAATTGATCCATATGATCCCCCGGCTGGGCACCATGGTCACCACCATGGAAATCTCAGGAATCCGTGAGATCATCGACATCCGCAAGGCCCTCGAGGCCCTGGTCGCTCAGCTGGCAGTCCGGCATATTGATACCGCTCAAATCTTGAAAATCAAGGCACTGCTCGAAAAAACCCGAGAGCTTGAAAAAACCAACCCGCCCGACACCCTGGGAAAATTATCCCAATACGATCTCGATTTCCACAATATCCTCTACGATGCAACCAAAAACCAACATCTGAAAGAAATCCTCCTCGAACAACAAAGCCTGATGGCACGTTTCTGGTTCCAACTGGGGATGAAGGAAGAAGACTTTTTCAGCCAGATGATCCGATTAGAAAGGGTCGTACAAGGCCTCGAAGAACGAGACGTTTCCATGGTGCAAAAAGCGCTCGAAGATCATATCCAGCTCTATATCACCAAGGTAAGGAAAGAGATCCTCTAAGGGGATAACGATTCAAACCATTTTGCGGAAAAAGAATGTCGAATCACGTGAAGGGGTTAACCTGCGTGGTTACGGTGCCAGCATGAGTATGCCAACAATAGTGAGCGTTCACATGTGCACCTGTTAGCAAATAAAACTTAACTGTTTAAAAGTGAATTAAAATAGGCAGGGACCGTTGCCTCAAGGGTCATTTTCTCTTTTGTATGGGGATGCAATATGGTTATGGAGACCGCATGAAGTGCAAGTCTTTTACTCCCCTTTTCCTTTTTCCCATACTTTTTATCTCCAACGACAGGACAACCTTTCTCAAAAAAATGGGCCCGGATCTGATTTTTCCTACCGGTAAGGAGATCTATTTCAAGCAGACTGTATTTTTTTGATTCTCTCAGGACTTTATACCCGGTCCTGGCCAGCTTGCCTTTTTTAGGGTCATCAACAGAATACATTTTATAAATGCTGTTTTCTGCAAGATATGAGGTGATGACACCTTCCTTTTCAGGTAATGTTCCACACACCACGGCATAGTATGTTTTTTTAAACCGCTGCCACTCATCCTGAAGATAACGTTTGGCCGTTACATTTTTGGCAAAAACGAGAATACCGGAAGTATCTCTATCCAGACGATGGACAATAAATATGCGGTGTTTTGATTTCTGATTCCCTTTTTTCACGTACTTATTTAAGAGGTAATAAGCAGTATTTTCTTTGACCTTGTCGGTACTTATTGTTAAAAGGCCGCTCATTTTATCCACAGCCACAATATCATGATCTTCATAGAGGATTGAAAGCCCTCTGGGCTGATATTTTTTAGGGGGGCGCTTAAATTTTTTCGGATTTCCACGCATATTATTTATTTTCGCCTTTTCCGGTGGAGCGTTTGATAGTCCACCAGCTGGATCGACAACACCGCTAAAAGTAAACCCTTACGCCGACCCCGACCACATTAGAACCGCCCGAAACATCATTAAAAAGGCCAAACACGCCCGAGCGATGGTGGAATCGGGAAAAAATATCCCATTGCGGCTGATCAAATACTTTAAACGCCAATTCAACCATCAGGTAATTTAACGTTTTTGATACCTCATCATGTTTTTCTGCTTCGATTACCGGAAAGTCGGTTGCATAGGAAATTCCCTCCTCGATGGCCAAGCTAGTATCGAGATATTCGTCCCATGGAAATGGAAGCCATCGTAAAACAACCAGTCCATTAAATTCGAAGTGGTCTTGTATTCCCCAGTGCTTTGCCGCCTGCGCTTCTGCCTCGAATTGAATGTATTCTTTATATGTCCAAAAACGCTTCCCGACGACAAGTGCAGCGATATATGAATCCACATAATCAGCTTTAAAAGTATATACATCTTTTTCGCTGCCAAATGTGGCCCTGCCGCCGAAAAGGCTAAAAGACCATTCATTATCAGCCAGGGCATTCCCTTTTGTAAAAATTATGAATAGCACGACGATCGCTAAAAAATATATTGTTTTTATCGATTTAATGTTCATCCTTTCCCCATCCACCAATCCGGTAGTTAGCTACATTTCTCCTAAAAGTTACTCATCGAAATAAGTTTGAAGTCCTTAATATTTAAAACCATCACCGATAGCAAGCCTTCAGCCCGAAGTCCGATGCCTTTTGAAGTATTTCAAGCATGTCGGGGGCGTTAAATAATTTTTCACACAGTTCACATTTTCGGTACTGAATGATTTCTCTTGCCGTAAAACCGGCAAAAGATGCGATGGTTGAGATACCCAAGTTTCGAATATGGTTATACAGGTGGTTTTTTCACTTTTATCAAAAAGTGCGTCAATATAACCATCCTTTAAATTACCCAGATAGAAAAAATTTGTCTGGGTAAACTGGCTGCCAGCATCGCAGCAGGCATACATGTCAAGGTCCGGTGCAAGATAAGGATTCATCAAGCAGCAATTGGCCTGGTAATCTGTCCGTATGGGGATACGATCAAATGATTTTGCCCGGCCGGCAAAGATAACCGGTTCAGGAAAATATTTGAGATGATGTTTTCTCAAATACGCTTCGAAGCGATCATCCTGTTTTGAAAAATCAGTGACGAAAGAAATGAAATAATCGAGCCCAATTTTTTGACAACTCTTCGCGGCATTAACAATATTTTCACGGGGGATATGTTTCTGGTGCCACCGGCTGTAGCTCATTCGAAATTGTGATAACCCCCTTTCTTTGAGCGTTGTCGTGCAGCTGTCTGCAAGTATCGGCGTTTTCGCCCAGAAACAATTCGTGACGATCCGGGTGTAAATTCCGAACTGCGCGCAAAGAGAAACCAGTTCGCAAATATCATATAGATAGATAAGCGGCTCGCCCGCGGTAAAGCTGATGCCAGTGACGTTTTCATGGGCCATTTCCGTTATAATTTTTTTCGCTTGGGCCAGATCCATTTTGGCGCTTACAAAATTAGAATCGGCTGCGACACAATGCTCACACATGATATTGCAACGAGTTGAATAACCAAAAGCGATTTTTCTCATCATTTTGTCTATCGGGCGTCTTTGTTTTGATAAAATTCGGGTGTCGTGCTAAATAGTACCTGAATAAAAAATGGATAAGGGTCGTAAAGGCCTCTTTTGGAAATGGGGATTTTACGTTCAGACATCATCCATAGACAACATATTGCTAAGATCTAATATCACACGCATTGGGGCCTTAAAAAATTGACGGATAAAGATGCATTCCATATTGTTTTAGTAGAGCCTGAAATTCCGCCAAACACCGGTTCAATTGCCCGGTTGTGCGGGGCGACCAATACCGTACTTCATATCGTATACCCGATAGGGTTTTCGATCAATGATAAACATCTTAAGCGCGCGGGCCTTGATTACTGGAAGTTTGTTGACATCCGCTATTGGGATTCCCTGGATGACTTCCTGGAGCCTCGGGAAAGAAACGAACTCTATTTTTCACTACTAAAACCACTCGGTCGTATGTGGATGCGCCTTTTAAAACGGGTGAGTACCTCTTGTTTGGAAAAGAAACAAAAGGCCTGCCGGAGGACATTTTAAAGTACTATGAAGATCGCTGCTACACCTTGCCCATGGCCAACCCAAATATCCGGAGTTTGAACCTTGCCATGACCGCCGGAATTGTTTTGTATGAAGCCTTACGCGTAAGGGATCTGAAAAAAAATAGACTTCCCATCGCTCCCGTGTGAAAGCAGATGGTAAAAAATCTCAAGCGGGAGCGCTACTTCCGTCATCGCTCATACCAAAAGAAGCTTCATCTCGCCCTGTTCGTATAGACCGTCCCAAAATAAATCGCCACCAAAACAATACCCACCCCGGCCCAGTTTATCCATGTGGTCGGCCGGTGAAAAAACAGAACATCCCAAGTAAATGCCAGGGCCGGTTGAAGCAAGAGAATCAATCCGGAAAGTGACGCCTGAATTTTCGGGAGGGCATTGGCGATCAGAATCCAGCCGGAGAATCCAGCCGGCTGACTGACTAAACAGACCCAGTAAGACCAATGCAATCAGGCTCTGCAGGTCTGGAATCGAGAAGGTATCTTCCGCCCGCCAGATTTCGACCGCCAAAAAGGCTGACGAAGCCATCGATGCCACCATCAGCACATAAAAAATCGAAGATCCGACCTGGTCCACCTGCAATTTACGCAAAGATAAAATAAAGCCCGCATAGCACACCGCCGTGGCCAGCCCGCAATAGACACCCATGCGGTACAAGGGATCCATCCGTCCCCAATGAAGACCGATAATCAGAAAAAGGCCAAAAAACGCCAGGGGAATAGACAGTAAATATGCCGGCCGGGCCTTTTCCTTAAAAAATAGAATACCGATAGCGGCCAGAATGAAGACCTGAAAATAGGGCAAGATGGGACCAAGTCCGGGCCCGACATATCGGATGCTGATGTGGAAAAAATACAAATCCAAGGCAAAAAGGAACCCGCAACACACCGCCAGCCACAGATTCGGTATTTTCTTGGGCTTGAGTTCACCCTTGCCAAGGACTGCCATCAACAGAAAAAAACTGCCGAAGAAGACCCGATAAAAAGCCGACGAGGTAGACGTTACATGCGCGATTTTAACCCAGACACCGGAAAAGCTGATCATGACGGCGCCTGCTAAAAGGCCCAGGGTGGCCAGACGGACGGTGCGGGTGTCCGGATATGGATTCACGTTATCACCATCGCCGCAAGTGTTTCAATTCGAGAGCAATCGCGCTTAATTTCTTCTTTACAATCATCCCCGCCAGGTCCGACACCTGCTTCAGGATGACATCAGGGGTCGTGCGGTGCAAGGTCTCCCGGGTATCAAATCCGGTGAGAACAGCGGCGGTCATTGTTCCAGCCGCCTTGCCGGCCCGTATATCCACGTGGGTATCTCCGACGAAAAGACTTTGTTCGGGCGGCACTGAAAACCGACGACAGCACTCCAGGATGGTATCCGGTGCCGGTTTCGGGTGGGGGGCATCATCATTAGTGACAATGGTATCAATGTATTGCGAAACGCCACGTTTGGCAAGTAACCGCTCCTTTTCCACCATGTTGTCCCTTGGGGTCGCCGTCACAATACCGATTTTGATGCCCAGGGCCCCGATCTCAGCCAGAAGTTCCGGTACCCCTTGAAATAAGTCAACCTCCTGATGGAAAATATCCGGATACGCATCTCTGGCAAACATGATGCCCCGCTGAATGAGCGCCTCTTTTTCGATCAACTTATCAGCCGGTAACACCCGCTCCCACATGAACTGGCCATCTTCCACAGCGGCATAAATCTTGTCTCGCGACACCGGCGGCAGGTTGAGTTTTTTAAAAGCAATCATGACGACTTTATAATAAACGTCGAGGGAATCAATCAACGTACCGTCTAAATCAAACATCACCGACAATACAGAAAATCGGTGATGGCTATTTGATATCCGGGTTTTCATCATCGGGGCGGCCTTCATTATTTTTTGAGATCTTTACGGATTTTCGCCCACAAAAGCTGATAAGCTGCAGTGGCGGCTGATCGCGGCATGGCCGCAGCAACCGGCTGGCGATAGATCCCCATCTTTTCCACATCTGCTAGATAGGGGATGGCGACAGGCAGCACCCATTTCTTTTTCCACATTCGCTGCATCGTCTCAGTATGCATTTTCTTGCGTTTTTCCACCATAGAGAAAAAGACCGATACCTTGGAAGGACGCTGCCCGATTTTTTTCAGGAAACCCATCTGCTTTTTCAGGGCCAGCAAGGAAAGGGTTGTTGGAATCAGGGGGACCAAAATCCGATCAGCCGCTTGATAGATGTTTTCAGACAAAAGGGTGAGGCTGGGGGGACAATCAATAAAAATGCGGCCATATTCGCGTCGCAAGGGATTAAAAATCTGGCTGAGGTGGTTTTTAGATGATTTCAAATCATTCAGGGCGATATCGAGATTGCGAAATGAAAAATCGGCTGGCAATAGATCCAGTCCGGGATAGTCAGTCCCCCGGATGTTACGGTTTATTTGCTTCCCGCCCTTGAGAAGTTTTTTGGCATTGAATTTTTTTGCCGGTCGAATCCTGAAGTAATAGGAAGCCGAGCCTTGAGAGTCCATGTCACACAATACGGTTTCTACACCATCTAATGCCGACAGGTACGCCAGGTTGACAGATGCCGCCGTTTTGCCAACCCCCCCTTTTATATTGGATACCGCAATGATGCTCATTTAATCTCCATCAACCAAAAAGTTTTGAGAACAGTTCGGAATTTTTCGCTCCGGAAAATTCCCCGAAGGTGGTAACAAATTTGCCCCGCACCTCTTTTTGTTCGTGATGCAGTGCGGTCAGCAGGCCACCGATGGAAACCCCCAAACTAAGATTTTTTTTGGAACCGGGTTTTATGGTGGCCAGATAGCGTTGTAACATATCCTGCTGCACCGACAAATCGTTAAAACTGCCGAGGTTGTTTTGCAGCCCTTTTAATTGTTTTATCACCCGGGCAATCGCTTTCGGCGGATAGAGTGATGAAAAAAATTCAAGACTATAGCGAAGTTTTTTACATTGAATCCGCAGTCGATGTAAGGCTTCATCCGGCGATGATGCGCTGATCGCGCCGCCTTTTTTCATGGTCCGATCATAACGGCGATAGATAATTTTACGCGAATATTCATAGGCCGGTTGCTCTGAATGCTCAGACGGCTTGTCGTCGTCGCCATCAAGATACGCCTGCCAGTCACCAATGATTTTCCGGTATCCGGGAGATTGCAACGCTTTAACCAGTTGTTTCCAATTGCAATGACGTTGATCCGACATCTCGGTAAAAAAACCGGCCATCCCTTCCCGGAGCCCCTTGGGCAGGCGGGCTAAATAATCTTTTTCGTAGAGAAGATATACATCCAAATCACGGGTCGGACCGGTGATTCGCCCAAGTTCGGCAAACCCGGCTTTGGCGCTTTCCGTCACCTTTGGTGGGAGAATGCCTTTTAATTGGGTGAGGCCGGAACGGGTGCGGCGAATGGCGACCCTGAAATCATGCAGGAACTCACTGTCAATATCTTCTATTATACCCGCTTCGTTTCGTTTCATCGTATCAAACAATTGCCGGTAGATTGTCAGCGCGGCCTGGTGAATTGAGTCGGTCGATTTAAGTGCTATTGAAAATTTGGAGCTGTAGTCACCCGGGAGGCGCCCCATGGCGGACACCCCTTCCCAAAACAAATATTCCGGAGGCGCCAGCTTGCTGATGACACACCGGCGAAGATATCGGCTCAGTTTCCGGGCAACATTTTTATACCCCCGAACACCGGTGAGGCTCACCGTAAGAACAGTGCGGGGTCTGGCACTGACCTTATGGATAAGAACATTGACATGGGCAACTGTTTTTTATCAGCATTGAAAATCCGCATGCGTTGCGACAGTGTTTCAAAGGTGACCAGGTCAATCAGCCCCCGAATGTCGAGTATTGACGATAGCAACGTGTGCAACGGGTCTGATGAAAACGACCCCGCAAATCTTCGCTTCAAGCGGCCTTTACCAGAAAAAGTGGCTACCGGATTTCCGGAATCCCGCCGGATAAGCTGCCAGGTATTGTCCGTTTTAATCAAAAGATAGTGTTTACGATACAAACGCCAGTCAAACGAATCAAAGTAAGTAACCGTTGTTTTTTGTGGCAGTTCAACTTGCACAGAAAAATCTTTGGCGATCTCTTCAATCAGCTGATCCGGCGATATCGCTTCCGATAAAAGCCATGTGTTGGTATTTTTTTTACGCATCCGAACCGTCTCCCATCCGCGATCATTGGGCGATGTCTTGAAATGATCAACTGGAGGCATCATGGTCAATTATCAATTTAAAGTCAAGGATTGCCCCAGGCTGTGTCTTCCAAATTGAGACTGGCAAAAAGATGACGGCCTCAATTTTAAAAAACGCACCCCCGCAGATGGAAAAATACTCGACTTATCAATATTGATGTCGTAAAAATATAACAATGAAACTTCATCTGAGTTCATCCTGATCGGCAGGTCTTCCCATGACGTATCTTTGTGAAGAATATTCAGGGGAAATGGGTACTAAGCTGACTCGCACGTCGTCGAAATAAGACGATACGATATTGCAATAACTTTATCGGGCGGACAATAGACAGGAGATAATGGTGGTAAAGGCTCGCTCAACCAAATTTGCTGGAAGCTGGTATCCGGACAGCAAGAAAGCCTGTGCGCATGAAATCCGAAATTTTTTAAAAGGCAGCGCCCATAAAACAACCGGAGAAAACGCCGTAATCGGTGGCATCGTCCCCCATGCCGGGTGGTTTTTTTCAGGAAAAATCGCCTGTAACGTCATTCATCGCCTGGTCGATGCCAAGCCACCGGACATTGTCGTTGTATTCGGGATGCACCTGCACCCACAATCTCCCAATTATATTATGGCCAAGGGCGCCTGGGAAACACCGTTTGGGTCTTTACCGGTCCACACGCCCATGGCTGAGACATTGATCTCTCAATTCCCCTTCATAGTCGAAACGCCGGGCAACTACATCAAAGATAATACCATTGAGCTGCAACTCCCTTTTATTAAACATTTTTTCCCGGATGCCGACATCCTCACAATCGGCCTGCCACCGGTAGAATCATCTTTGGACGTGGCCCGTGCGACCGTAGACGCGGCCATTGATCAGGGGGTAACGATAAAGGTCATCGGATCGACGGACCTGACCCATTATGGTTACAATTATGGTTTCATGCCCAAGGGATCGGGACCGTCCGCCCGAAAGTGGGCCCGGGAAAAAAATGATCAACGCGTGATTGATGCCATGCTGTCGATGGATCCGGCCCGTGTAATCACTGAAGCTAAAGCGAACAAAAATGCCTGCTGTGCGGGTGCCGCCGCCGGTGCCATCGCCGCCGCAAAAAAAATCGGCGCCCACCATGCTGAAACGGTTGCATATGCAACCAGCCATGATAAAAGTCCCGGAGATAGTTTTGTCGGATATGCCGGTATTGTTTTTTCGGAAAAGCTGAAAGCGGATAGACGCTTTTGGGCGCTACCATTTTCGATTCATTGAAAAGTGGTCAGTAGACAAACGAACAAAAAGGAATATTTCAATCGATGGGAAAAGAAAAGGTTCAAGAGGCCGCCCCCTCCAACTTTATTCGAGATATCGTTATTAAGGACCTGGAAAACAAAACCCATGACGGCCGTGTCATAACGCGCTTTCCACCCGAACCCAACGGGTATTTGCACATCGGGCATGCCAAGTCCATTTGCCTTAACTTTGGCCTGGCAAATGAATTCGGCGGGGTCTGCAATTTACGGTTTGACGATACGAACCCGACCAAGGAAGAAACGGAATTTGTTGATTCTATAAAAACCGATGTCCGCTGGCTGGGGTTCGACTGGGAAGACCGATTGTACTACGCGTCGGACTATTTTGAGAAATTATACGCCTTTGCCGAACAGTTGATTTGCGCCGGCAAAGCATATGTAGACCATCTATCCCCTGAAGAAACCCGAAAGTACCGCGGCACGCTGACAAAACCGGGGACCAACAGCCCATACCGTTATCGGGCAGTTGATGAAAACCTGGACCTGTTTGGCCGGATGCGCGCCGGTGAGTTTGAAGAAGGTTCGTGTGTGCTGCGGGCCAAGATTGACATGGCAGCACCCAATATCATTTTGCGCGACCCGGCGATTTACCGGATCCGAAAAGTCCGTCACTATCGCACGGGCAACACCTGGTGTATTTACCCGATGTACGATTTTGCCCATTGCCTGTCTGACGCCATTGAAGGGATCACCCATTCCGTCTGCACCCTGGAGTTTGAAAACAACCGGGCGCTGTACGACTGGGTGCTGGACAATCTGAATGTACCGGCCCGGCCGCAACAGTATGAATTTGCCCGAATGAACATAAGCTATACCGTTTTGAGCAAACGTAAACTGATCCAGCTGATCACCGAGGGACACGTCAGCGACTGGGACGACCCCCGCATGCCGACATTATCGGGATTTCGACGCCGGGGGTATACGCCGGGAGCCATCCGGGACTTTTGTCAACGAATCGGGGTGGCCAAAAGAAACAGCACCGTCGATTTGAGCCTTTTGGAAAACAGTATCCGTGAAGACCTGAACCGTACAGCGCCCCGGAAAATGGGTGTCTTAAAACCACTTAAAGTCGTCATCGTCAACTACCCCGAAGGTGACGATGAGATGCTCACTGCGATCAACAATCCGGGTGATGCGGATGCGGGAACCCGGGAAGTACCGTTTTCCCGCGTGCTGTATATTGAACGAGATGATTTTTTAGAAGATCCCCCAAAAAAGTTTTTCCGTCTGGCCCCGGGCCGGGAAGTACGGCTGCGGTATGCCTACTATATTACCTGCACCGATATCATCAAAGATGAAAAAAGCGGCGAAATTATCGAGCTTCACTGCACCTTTGATCCTGAAACACGGGGGGGCAGTGCACCGGACGGCCGTAAGGTTAAGGCCACCCTCCACTGGGTGTCGGCCGCGCATGCCGTCAATGCCGAGGTTCGTCTCTATGACCGCTTATTTTCCATCCCTGATCCGCTGGACGACCCCGAGGTTGCGTTTACCTCGCATTTAAACCCAAACTCTCTGGAAGCCCTTGTCGGTTGTAAGCTGGAACCGTCCATGGCCAACGTTAAAGCCGGTGAACAATACCAGTTTGAGCGCCTCGGTTATTTTTGCATGGACACAAGGGACGCGACGCCCGAAAAACCCGTATTTAACCGTACGGTCACCCTTCGGAATACCTGGGCCCGGATCGAAAAACAGATGAAACAAAAAAACAGTCTCGGAAAAAAAGATGAAAGTGATTTTCTCAGGCGTGGGCGAGGCCTTTGATGAAAATTTGCCCAATACCTCATTGATAGTGCTTGCCGGTGACCCGGCCAATCAACGTCAGATCTTACTGGATTGCGGATTTACCGCCGCCCATGCCTTTTGGCGATCATCCCCTGAGCCAGCAGCGTTAGATGCTGTTTGGATCTCCCATTTTCACGGCGATCATTTCTTTGGCGTGCCCCTTTTGTTGCTCCGCTTCTGGGAAGAAAAACGTACTCAGCCTTTGACCATCATCGGCCAGCAGGGGGTAAAAGACAAAGTCACCGCCGCCATGGAGCTGGCCTACCCTGGTTTTTATGTCAAATTCGCATTCACGCTTGATTTTGTTGAAGTTCATGCCGGCCAAAACCTGGATTTGTTTGGCCTGAAGTGGTCATTTGCCCACAGCCGGCATTCCAAACCATGTTTAGGCATTCGCCTGGATGGGGAAAGCAGTTCTTTGTATTATAGCGGTGACGGCCAGCCTTCCGATGAAACCACGGCACTGGCAACTCGGTGCGATCTGGTGGTACATGAAGCCTTTGGCATTGAGCCGATTCTTCCCGCCCACGGTTCGGTGGATGGGTGCATTACGTTTGCCCGGCAGACCGGCAGTCGGCATCTGGCCCTGGTCCATATGAATCATTTGATACGGAAACGTCATGCGGCAGCCGTTCGAACGCGCCTGGATGCGTTGGAAAATATGCATGCCTTTTTACCCGAACCCGGCGAATCGATCACCATCGGCGAGTCGGGCGGAAGACCTGGGGAGTCAATGAGATGAATGACTGGATTAGGCTCGAAGAAGGTCGATACCGGGTGGAACGTGCCGTTTTGGTTGCATCGGATAACACGCTGGCCATGCCAATCGCCGACCCGATGATCGAAATCTACAATGACCGGCGAGGAACCCGCCACTTAAAAGGGTATGCCACGATCGCCAATCATCTGCTGGTTGACTTGTTGGATGAAAGCGACGAGATTGATCTTATCCTTGATCTAACCGGTACGTTTAAATATCGCCTGCCCCATCCACAAATCAGATCGGGAAAAATGTTTTCGCCCGATGCACATTCAACGGTACAGTTTTTTCCTACCGCTCCCTGGGTCCAGATCCCCGAAAAAGAATTCGAGGTATTCTTTTCCAGCCTGAAGGTCTTGTAGCAACGCTATTTATTTTGATAAAATATTGATTTCAAGCGATTCAACTCTGCCTCCGCATCGCTTATCATTTCACCGATAATCTCATTTAACGGCTGCGTCCTACAGGTTAACCCCACCGATTGTCCTGCCATGAGGGAGCCATGCGTCACATTCCCGTCGACTGCGGCATCACGCAAGGCACCCATCCAGAATCGCTCCACCTCATACTGAGCCTCCTGGCGGTCGATGTCGCCTTTGTCGAGTTTTTGCAGCAATTCCAATTGAAGCTTATTAAATTCGATGGCCCCTTCGTTTTTTAACGCCCGTACCGGGATGACCGGCAATCGGCTGTCAAACTGGGGTGTGGCGATGGCATCGCGGGAACGGGCCTTAATAAACGCCTCCTTAAAAGCCGGGTGAACCAGGCATTCATCGGCCATAATGAAGCGGGTTCCCATCTGGACACCAGCGGCGCCCATCATCAGTAAATGGGCCATCATGCGACCGGTGGCAATTCCACCGGCCACAAAAACAGGAACCTTTTGGACATCAAACAAGATCTGCTGAATCAGGATTGATAAAGCCACAGGGCCGATATGACCACCCGCCTCGGACCCTTCCAAAATCAGGGCATCAGCGCCCCGCTCGATCAATTTATGTGCCAACGGTGCCGTGGGTGCAAAACAGATAGTCCGGGCACCGGATTCCCGGGCTTCTTGTATCTCCCCTTTGCGGGGAATCCCGCCGGCAAAGACGACCATTTCACATTTTTGGGTGCAAGCCATATCAAGCTGATCCCGATACACCGGCGATAGCGTTATCAGATTGACACCAAACGGATGGGCCGACATTTCACGCGTTTGTGTAATCTGGTCTTTTAGTACGTCCACCGGGGCATTCCCACCGGCCAATAGGCCAAAACCACCCGCTTTTCCGATAGCCGTCACCAATTTTGGGTCACTCACCCATGTCATGGCACCGCACATGATCGGGTAGCGACAGCCCAAAAACGCCGTGCCTTTTTCAGTAAATGTATCAATTAACATCACGTGTCTCCTTATGATGAAAGTATCTTGCCGGGGGCAATTCAGCCGACTATATCATAATTAAACTAAAGCCGGAACCCGGTGTAAATTCTGGTAGTGTCCTAGTTTGAGAGTTCAATTAAATCCCCAATTGACCATAATCTATCCTCGGTAGTGTAATTTATTTTGTGTGAAATTGATAAAGCTCGAAAAAAAGGCGCTTTCCCTTTATAAGGGTGTCGACGAAAACATCCACAAAGAAAGGAGAAG